>WBZP01000324.1_pt1 | contig 66180 bp, 68 predicted proteins | sample 5204301 | NCBI WGS metagenome assembly WBZP01 (sample SAMN12412401, study PRJNA552823) | activated sludge metagenome | isolation source: activated sludge from nitrification reactor of wastewater treatment plant... | place: USA: Pennsylvania | collected 2017 | reverse complement strand
TGGCTCTTGATCTCGCCGCTCTCGCTGTTCATGAACTCGGCGGTGACGAACAGCGGTGCCGCGTAGGTCTGGTCCTTGTCCTTGCACTCGTCGACGGGCATCTTGACCTCGTCGAAGCGCGGATCGGAGAACGTCAGCGACAGGTTGCCGGCGAAATCCTCGATCGGCGACAGCTCGTCGAGTACCTCTTCGAGACCGCCCTTGGGCGCGACCTCACCGCGTGCGAGCGCGCGCTCACGCCATGCCGGCGAACCGATCAGCCATTCGAACGACTCGGTCTGAACGTCGAGCAGCCCCGGAACCTCCAGCGGTTCACGGAGCTTTGCAAAAGAAATGCGATTCGGCGCCCCGGGTACGGAGCTCGGTGTAAAAGTGGTGTTAGCGGCTGTACTTGTCTGGCGGGAGACTGCCAAGATGCGTCCTTCCAGCACCTCATGCGACTTTCGGCGTCGGCGGTCAGCCGGGCGTACAGCCGCTTACTCTGCGTCGGTTCGGCTGGATGACACCCGAACCACGGCACGCAACGAGATGACTGAGCAGAACTCAGGCCAGTGCAGGTCGGACAGTGAGTGGGCAGGAGGCAGCCAGCGCAACGTCCAACGATAGCGCAGGACGGCACATTCCCCAAATGCCGTGTACACGGCGTCCGCGCGGAGCGAACAGGCGCTGGCTGGCGACTCTTGCTTCCCACACGAACATGCTGCCCAACAGATTGACGGGTTCGGCGCATTCCGTCAAGTGTTCACACACCGTTTTGCGCACCGAATCGCCCGCCAGCGGGCAAGGGTGAGCGCCGCCAGCGGGCGCCGATTGTCGCAATCGACCTGCGACAGGGTGCAGCAGCGCGAAATGGGCTGCCGCACAACCGTTTTCGGCGAGTCAGCTCTCGCGCAGCGAGGCGGTCGGCGCATCGCCGACGTGATGGCCGGTGCCGGTCTCGGTGGCAAAGTTGTGCACCGGGAACTTGTGGGTGCCGTCGAGTTCGTCGCGGATGGCTTCCTGGGCCGCCGGCGGCAGGGTGTGCAGGATTTCGCGCACCCGCTGCTGGCGACGCGCCACCGCCTGGCGCTCCGGCATCCCCGGTGTCGCGACGATCTGCGGCGGCACACCCTCGATCTCGTCGACACCACCGTCGTGGTGGCCGGCGTCCAACATGGCCTGCTCCTCGGCCATCGTCGACTCGTCCTTCTCCTCGGACATGCCGATCGGGCCGATCCGCCGACCGTTGAGGAACTGCTTGACGACGGGTTCCTCACTGGTCAGCAGCACCTCGCGCGGGCCGAACATCACCAGGTGCTTGCGGAACAACATGCCCATGTTGTCCGGCACCGTCCGGGCGATGTTGATGTTGTGCGTCACGATCAGGATGGTGGCGTCGATCTGTGCGTTGATGTCGATCAACAGCTGGCTCAGGTAGGCGGTACGCACGGGGTCCAGACCGGAGTCCGGCTCGTCGCAGAGGATGATCTGCGGGTCGAGCACCAGTGAGCGGGCCAGGCCGGCGCGCTTGCGCATGCCGCCGGAGATCTCGCCGGGGAACTTGGTCTCATCCCCGGCCAGACCGACCATGTCGAGCTTTTCCATGACGACCTGGCGGATCTCGGATTCCTTTTTCTTCGTATGCTCACGAAGGGGGAACGCGGTGTTGTCGTAGAGATTCATCGAACCGAACAACGCGCCGTCCTGGAACATCACCCCGAACAGCGTCCGGATCTCGTAGAGCTCCTTGGCCGAGCACTGGATGATGTCGGTGCCGTCGACGATGATCTTGCCCTTCTCGGGCCGCAGCAGGCCGATCAGCGACTTGAGGAAAACCGACTTACCGGTACCGGACGGGCCCAGGAGCACGCTGACCTCCCCGGCGGGAATGTCCATCGTGACGTCTTCCCAGATTCGCTGGGACCCGAAGGACTTGCTCAGTCCCTCTACCTGGATGCCAATGCCCACGCGAATCCCTTCCGATGATCAGCGGCGATGCCCACCCGCCATGTGGTTTGAGTCACTGTAGCGCACGGTGGAAACCACCACTGTGTTTGTGTCACCAGCTTTGTGCGCGGGATGTAAAGGCGCTCTTCAGACCCGGGTCACCGCGTGGGACAGCGATTGCTGACCCGCTCGGACCGGACCCAAAGCGAAGGGCCCCCGCCATGGCGGGGGCCCTTGCGTACAGCGAACTACTTGACGGTGACCGATGCGCCGGCGGCCTCGAGCTTGGCCTTGGCGTCCTCGGCGGCCTCCTTGTTGACCTTCTCCAGCAGCGGCTTGGGAGCGCCGTCGACCAGATCCTTGGCTTCCTTCAGGCCCAGGCCGGAGACGATCTCGCGGACGACCTTGATGACACCGATCTTCTTGTCGCCGGCACCCTCGAGGATGACGTCGAACTCGGACTGCTCCTCGCCGGCCTCGGCGGGAGCGGCACCGGCAGCCGGGGCGGCTGCGGCAACGGCGACCGGAGCGGCCGCGGTGACCTCGAAGGTCTCCTCGAACTTCTTCACGAACTCGGAGAGCTCGAGCAGGGTCAGTTCCTTGAACGCGTCGAGCAGTTCGTCGGTGGACAGCTTTGCCATGGTGGGTCCTTTCTTGGGGTTTTCGGCTTGTCGGTTATTCGGTTGTCTCGGTGTCGGCCGGGGTCTCAGGGGCGTCGGGGACCTCCGGGACCTCGGCCGGTGCCTCTTCGGCGGCCGGGGCCTCTTCGGCGGCCGGCAGCGTTTCGCCCTCGGCCGCACGCTTCTCCTGCAGGGCCGCGGCGAGCCGGGCGATCTGCGATGCCGGGGCGTTGAACAGCCCGGCGGCCTTGGCCAGGTTGGCCTTCATCGCGCCGGCCAGCTTGGCCAGCAGCACCTCGCGGCTCTCCAGATCGGCGATCCGCTCGACCTCGGCGACGGTCAGCGCGCGACCGTCCATGTAGCCGCCCTTGATGACGAGCGCCTTGTTGTCCTTGGCGAACTTCTTCAGGGCCTTGGCGGACTCGACGGGTTCGCCGGTGATGAAGGCGATGGCCGTCGGGCCGGCGAACAGATCGTCGAGACCCTCGATGCCCGCCTCCGACGCCGCGCGCTTGACGAGCGTGTTCTTGGCGACGGTATAGGTGGTTTCGGAGCCCAGCGTGCGGCGCAGTTCGGCCATGTTGGACACGGTCAGGCCGCGGTACTCGGTGACGACGGTCGCAGTCGAGGCCTTGAACTGCTCGGTGATCTCTGCAACGGCAGTGGCTTTGTCAGCCTTGGCCATGCATGCCTCCTCGGTAGTAAAAAAGCTTCTGCGTAGCTATGTGTGGGTGTTCGCACCGAATCGGTCGGCAACAACACGAACGCCCCGGCGCAGGATGCGGCCGGGGCGTGAAGACCACTGACGGTAGATGCTCAGCGGGTCGCTGCCTCGTCCTCCTGCGTGGGCCGCCGGGATGTTCCCGGACCTTCAACCGATTGCTCGGTGACCGACGGTCTTCGGTGGATCGCCGACCAGAATAGCCTGCGAGGCGTCAATCAGCCAAAACGGGGCGTTCCGGATCGGCGCGAGGGTGCGCAGAAGTCCGCTCAGCCGCGACGTGTCGCGGACCGACGCGCACGGTCGGCATCAGATGGCCCCCCGCAACAGGGCGGCGGCCCCGACCAGACCGGCGTCACCGCCGAGCTGCGCGGGCACCACCTCGAGGCCCGCGATGAAGTCCAGACCGGCGTACCGCCCAAGCGCCTCGCGCAGCGGCTCGAACAACACCGGCCCCGCCTTGGCCACCCCGCCGCCGATCACCACGAGGTCCAGGTCGCACACCGCGCCGACGGAGGCGATCATCGCCGCGACAGCCGTCGCGCCCCGCCGGAATGCCCGCAGGGCCACCGGATCGCCGGCGGCGGCCGCGGCGGCCAACTCCTTCGCGGTAGCGGCCGACGGTGCATCCCAACCGTTTTCGCGGGCCCACTGCACAAGATGCGGACCGCTGGCGATCGCCTCGACGCAGCCGTGACCGCCGCAGGTACACGACGGCCCGGCGGTGTCGACGACCACATGGCCGACATGCCCGGCGTTGCCGGTGCGGCCGTCGTACGGCGCGCCGTCGAGCACCAGGCCGCCGCCGATTCCGGTCGACACCACCATGCCGAGCAGGAACGCCGCGCCCTGCCCGGCGCCACGCCAGTGCTCACCGAGGGCCATGCACAATCCGTCTCCCCCGAGCCGCACGGGCAGGCCCGGCAGGAGCGCGGCGACGCGCTCCCGAATCGGGAAATCGCGCCACCCGGTCAGGTTGATCGGGCTGACCGTTCCGGTCGGCAGGTGCACCGGCCCGGCCGAGGCGATGCCCGCACCCCGGACCGGGACGCCGGCGGTCGTCTTGGTGATCAGGCCTTCGGTGACGGCCCACACCGCCTCCGGGTCCTCGCCGCGCGGAGTGGGCTCCTGCATGGACGTCACCAGGTTGCCGTCGGCGTCGACGAGCCCGGCGGCGATCTTGGTGCCGCCGATGTCGAGGGCCAGGGTCAGGTCGGGCATCAGTGCCTGTGCACGTTATCTGGCTGGCGCGGATCGCCGGGATGTTCGTAACCGGGCGCCAGTTCGACGAGGTCGGCGCGGCGCATGTCGAGCCAGTTCCGGAAGGCCCGGCGGCGGGCGGCGGCCAGCAGATGCGCGGTGATCGCGGGACGCGCCTGCTGCAGCGACGGCGGCGGGCCGGGGTTGCGCCACCCCCGGGAGTCGCGGGTCCCCGTCGCGAACCGGGTCGGGTTGCGCGCGTGATAGCCGGCCACGTCGTCGTCGGGCACCGTCACGTCGGCGACGACATACGCATAGACCGCCCGGGCCAGCCGATCGGACAGCGCCGCGGCGGTGACGCTGCCGATCTCCACCCGCGCGGCGGCATCCGGCAGGACGCTGCGCAGGTCCGGCGCATCGTCGGCGCGGATGCCCAGTCGCGACGCCTCGGCGGCGATCACCCGTTCGGTCACGATCAGCTGGGTCAGCCAGCGGCGCAGCTGCCGGCCCTCGGCGGTGCCGGGCAGCGGCAGCGAGGCCGACGGCGCGGTGGCGCGCAGCCGGGCCTCCCGGGCGTCGACGTCGTCCACCGTCACCGGCCGCCCGCAGACCCGGGCCGCCACGGTGCTCACCGGACCACCACCCGCACGGCCGGGGTGTACAGCAGGTCTCCGGCGGCGGCCACCCGCACCAGCGCCCACCAGTCGCCGGGGGCGGTCGACGCCGGCGGGACCACGTCGAACTCCAGCCGGACCTGCCCGGCCGCCGGCAGCACGGCACCCACCGCGGCCGGACCGATCCACTCCCACGTTCCCCACGGGCTGATGACGTGGCCTTCGACGGCCAGATCCGCGTGACAGTCGGTGGCCACCATGACCGAGACCCGACCGCGCTCACCCGCCCGCAGCACGACGTCCGAGGGGCCTTCCAACAGACGAAGCAGGGGGCCGTCCGCGCCGTCCACGGTGATGACGCAGACGTCTTCCACGGTCTGCCGCCAGGCCGCCGGGAGTTCGTCGCCGGTGAGCCGCAGCTGGGCGCGCACCGGGTAGCGGCCGGGAGCCGCTCCGGCGGGCAAGGTGACGGTGACGTCGGCCTCCAGATGCGCACCGGCTTCCAGGTCGACGGGCAGCCAGGCCGGTGTCGCGGTGCAGCCTGCCGGGCAGACCAGGTCGATGGCACCGGACAGCCGGGCGTCGGTGCAGTCGCTGGCCACGGTGAGCCGCAGCGACACCTGACCCGCCGATGCCTCGGCCGTGAGCCGGTGCGGATGCAGGTGCGCGACCGCGGGCAGTCCGCCGAGGGGCGCCGGCCCCCGGTTGTGCAGCCAGTAGCGGGCATACAGCGGTTGCGCGGACTCGGCGTCGGGCGCGATCGACGCGGGCCCGTGACCGGGTTCCGGCTTGCGCGCGGGCGTGAAGTCGACGGGCACGGTGCATATCTCGAACCCGTGCAGTGTCAGGTCCCGCGCGTGCCGGGCTGCGGGAACAAAGTCCTCCAACAGCCCGGTCCTGCCGACCGACCGGATCGAACCGGCGTCGGATGCCAGCCGCACCTCGGCGTCGCGCCCGTGGGTCTCGACGAGCCGCAGCACGGCGCGGCCGGCGGGGGTCTGCGAGCGTCCCTCCGGAGTGGGATTGCCACACAGTTTCAGCGCTTCCAGACGCACGTCGGCGCCGTCGATCCGCAACAGCGCGGCGCGCTCGGGGAGCTCACCGACGTCCGGCGGACATCCGGTGAAACCCGCGGTTAGCAGTGGACGACTGAACTCGTTGCTGCGCAACGGGATTCGGGCGTCACGCCAGTCACCGTCGCCGGCCACCACCGCGTAGTCGAAGCTGTGCGACCAGTGCTGCAGCTGGAAGTTCGAACCGTCGGGCGCTGGTCGGCGTTCGTGCGTGGTCCACACCCCGGACGGCCACCCGGTACACGACCGCAGCAGCGCGGTGTGCAGAGTGCCGTCGGATTCGACGGCGAAGCTCGGCACACCACGGTTGAGCAGTGCGACGGTACGTGCCTCGAACCGGCCCGTGGGCACCGCAACCCGCTGCGCGATGCCGATCTCCGCGTCGCCGAGGTCGGCGGTCACGGCCGCCACCGCATCGCGCAGCGCTTCGTCGTCGGTTCGGGAACGGGAGCCGCGGCCGGCGACCACCAGAACCGGCAGCGCCCGGATGCCGCGCAGGTCGGCGTCGGGAACCCACGCCGCGGCAAGCGGCGCCGCCGCCGGCACGAAAAGCCGTGCATGACCGTCATTTTCGAGTTGCCGGTTCAGCTCGGCGGCGTACTCGGGTCCGGCGTCGGTCAGCAGCGCGGCGGTGAACGCGTTGCACTCGGGGCCGCCGAGCGCGATCCGGGTGTCCGGCAGGTTGGAGTCGACGGCGAGGTGCCCGTAGCGCGGCCTGTCGGCACCCGAGCAGGTTGCCGTCACACCGGCGCGCACCAGCGCCACCATCAGCGCCCGGGCCAGCGGCCCGGACACCGTCTCCGACGGCGTGATCACCTCGGCCACCGAGATCGCGTGAACGCCACTGTCGCCGAAAGTGATCCGCGCCGCCGACGACAACCCGAACCAGCCGAAGGCCGGGTTCTCCAGGGTCCAAGGATGCGCCGCGGTGTCCACCGACCGCGCCGAGCCGGGCTCGTGGATCAACGCGAAGCCACGGCCGATCACGGCGTCCCCCACCTCGCTGACCGGCATCGCGCCCGCGATGTGCACCGGCCAGCGCAACCGCAGCAGCTGGTCCTCGCCGACGAAGTCGTCGATGATGGTCGTGCAGTCCAGCCGGTCGATCCCGGCCCACAGGGTCAACGTCTGGGTGTAACGCAGCAGGCCCCCAAGACCCTCGAGGTGGCCGGTGACCACCAGTCGTTCGCCGACCGGACAGCGATAGGCCTGCACCTCGGCGGTGCCGTCGGCCGATCCGACCACCGGGCCCCGGGGCAGCAGGTGCCAGGGCCCCTCCCCGGCCTGCGGATGCGACGGGTATTCGGCGTACAGCGCCAGCTCGTTGCCGACCCGGCCGGGCGTCATGAGTTCGCGATCGTGGTGGCGAAGTGAATCGACCGCGCCGCCCCGGGCGGGGTCGACCCGCACCCGGTGGTGCGCGTTGGCGATCTCGGTGCCGGGCACCGGCTCCCACCGGCCCGGGCCACCCGGTTCGAGGCGGTAGCTGCGTCGGCCCAGCGACGGCACATCGCCGGCGACGAACGTCACCCTGCCCCGGTCGACGACGGCGGGCACTTCGGCGCCGGTGTCGTCGACGACCCGGGGCGGTGGGCCGTCATATTCGGCGGTTACCACGTCGGTCCTGTTGTGCGCCAGCGGGTTCCACACCGTCAGCGGTGCGGGTGCAACCGTCCGGCCGAGCAGCGCCAGGGCGTTGTCGCGGGCCGCGCAGCCGATGTCCCAGGCCTCACGCCAGCCGGTCAGCAGGTCCAGGTAGACCTGGTCGGATTCCGAGCCGGTGATGCCATCGTGATGGGCGCCGTACGCCAGCTGCACCCACGCCTTGGCCAGCGCCGGTTCCGGGTAGGTGGCGCCGGTCAGCAAGTGGGCGAACGCGGCGAACCGCTCGGCGTCCAGGACGGCCGTCTCCGCGGCCCGGTTGGCCTGCTTGGTGTCGATGAACGACACGTCCTTGCCGGTGTAGATCGGGTTCATGTCGCGGGTCTGGGGGGACGGTTCGACGCCACGCTCGGCGAGTTCGGCCCGCACGGCGGCGAAGAACTCCCTGGGCAGCGCGCACACGAACCGCGGCCAGGTGTACCGCGAGTTCCAGTCGCGGTGGATCTCGGTGACCCACTTGTTGGGCGGGGTGTAGTCGGTTCCCACCGGCAGCAGCACGTTGCGGGTCGACGTCACCTTCTTCAGGCCGGCGAACAGTTCCCAGGTCGCGTCCTGCGCCTCGGCGAGCGTCGCCGCGGAATCCATCCACCACCCGGCCGAGTAGTGCGCCGGCATGTAATGGGTGAGCAGCCCGGTGCCCGACGGGGCGATCCATTCGAACTCGCTGGCGAACTGCATCCGCTCGGCGTCCCCGCCACCCGCCATGGGCCCCCACTGGTGGTGCGGACCCCGCGCCCACGAACTCGAGGTCAGCCCGGCCGCGGCGGCCATGCCCGGGAACTGGGGGTCGTGTCCGAAGACGTCGAGCTGCCAGGCGGTGGCCGGATCGGCGCCCATGACGTGACGCTGGAACCCGATGCCGTGCACGAAGTTGCGGATGGCGGTCTCGGGGCTGGTGAGGTTGGTGTTGGGCTCGTTGTAGCTGCCGCCCATGATCTCGACCCGGCCGCCGGCGACGAACCGGCGCAGATCGGCCCGGTCCTGCGGGTGGGTGTCCCAGTACGGCTTGAGGTAGTCGACCTCGGCGAGGACGAACTTGTAGTCCGGGTCGCGGCGGGCCATCTCGAGGTGGGCGGCCACCAGTTCGAAGCCGTTGGTCTGCCGGGCCCGCCCGGGCGGATCTTCGGTCCACTCGCTGGTGTAGGCCGCCTGGGTGTTCCACCACACCGGGTCGTAGTGGAAGTGACTGACCATGAACATCGTCCAACCCGGTTCGGCGTCGGTGAAGGTGAAGTCGGTGCGCCGGCCCTCGGCGACGATCGTGGCCGCGCGCCGCCGCCCCGGCCGCGGGTCGGTGACGGTGACCGGGATTTCGACGGTGCCTTCGCCCGGTTCGATGTCCGCCACGCCGGTCAGCCCGTCACCCTCGACCCGGATCCGGGTCGGCGCCGCCGCGTCCTGGTAGCCGACGCTCACGATCTGCAGTGGGGCGTCCGACGGCCCGGCGAAAAGCTCGGTCGCCTCGACCGCCCGCACGGACACCATGCCCCCATCCTTCGTGCGAGCGGAGCGCGTCAGCCCGTGACACGCCGGGCAACGCAAACACAGGCGTGGCAGGAGACGCTCGGGGCGGCGAAGGCCGCCGGCTGACGTCTGCTCAGTTCGGCCGGCGCAGACGAACTGCCACGACCAGGGCATGTACCGCAGTGGCCGGCGCTCCATCAGCCGGGCCGCCCATCGAACCTGCTGTGGTATCGCTTCGGACGGATAGTTGAAGTTGCGGACGCGGACCACCTCGAAGCCCGTGCGTTGCGCCACCGGCTTGAGGTGCTTCATCGTCACGACGTAGAAGTCGTGCTCCCAGCTGACTGGCGCGAGTTTCCAGTAGCGGCGCTGCCACGTGGTCGGCAGCCAGCCCATGAACGGCAGTCGGCTGTGCGACTCGATGACGAAGTACGGGTTGGGAATCTGTCCGACGACGACGCCGCCCGGATTGAGCACCCGGAATATCTCGGCCAGGCTCGCGTCGCGGTCGTCGGGCGGGATGTGCTCGAAGACGTTGGCGAACAGTGCGACGTCGAACGTGCCGTCGGGAAAATCGAGTTTGCTCGCCCGCCGGCCCGAGCAAACGCTTCAGCCCATCGGGCCCATGACGTCCTCGACGGCCGCGACGATCGCTCCGGACCGCGCCAATTCCACCGCCGCGGCGATCTCCGGCGCCAGGTGGCGGTCCGGTCCGGGCCCGTCGACCTGCCGGCGCAGCAGCGCGACCACCGCGCCGGTCGGCGGGGCCGGTTCCAGCGGTGCGCGCATCTCGATGCCGCGTGCGGCGGTGAGCACCTCGATGGCCAGCACCCGGGTCAGGCCGTCGACCGCGCGGCGCAGCTTGCGCGCCGCCGACCACCCCATCGACACGTGGTCCTCCTGCATCGCCGAGGACGGGATCGAGTCGACACTGGCCGGCGCCGCAAGACGCTTGAGTTCGGAGACGATCCCGGCCTGGGTGTACTGGGCGATCATGTGGCCGCTGTCGACGCCGGGGTCGTCGGCCAGGAACGCATTGAGGCCGTGGCTGCGCGCGGTGTCGAGGAACCGGTCGGTGCGCCGCTCGCTGATGCTGGCGAGGTCGGCGACGACGATGGCCAGGAAGTCGAGCACGTAGGCCACCGGCGCCCCGTGGAAGTTTCCGTTGGATTCCACCCGGCCGTCGGGCGTGACGACGGGATTGTCGATGACGCTGGCCAGTTCGCGTTCGGCGACGGCGCGGGCATGGGCCACGGTGTCCCGGGCCGCCCCGGCCACCTGCGGCGAGCAACGCAACGAGTAGGCGTCCTGCACGCGCGTGCAGTCCGGTGTGCGGTGGCTGTCCACGATCGCCGAGTCGGCGAGCAGCCGGCGGATGTTCGCCGCGGACGCGATCTGGCCGGGGTGTGGTCGCAATTCCTGCAGGTCGGCGGCGAACACCCGGTCGGTTCCTAGCTGTCCCTCGACGCTCATCGCCGCGGCGATGTCGGCCAGCCGCAGCAGGTTGTCGAGGTCGGCCAGGGCGAGCACCAGCTGACCGAGCATGCCGTCGGTGCCGTTGATCAGGGCGAGGCCTTCCTTCTCGGCGAAGGTGACCGGCGACAGACCGTGGGCGTGCAGGGCCTCGGCGCTGGGCAGCAGGTCACCGGCCGCTGTCCGCACCTCGCCCTCCCCCATGACGGCCAGCGCCACATGCGCCAGCGGCGCGAGGTCGCCCGAACAGCCCAGGCTGCCGTATTCGTAGACCACCGGCGTCAGCCCGGCCGACAGCAGATCGGCGTAGGCCTGCGCGGTCTCTCGGCGCACGCCGGTGCGGCCGCTGGCCAGCGTGGACAGTCGCAGCAGCATCATCGCGCGGATGACCTCGCGTTCGACCTCGGAGCCGGATCCGGCGGCGTGCGATCGAATCAGACTTCGCTGCAACTGTTTTCGCATCTCCGGCGGGATGTGACGGGTAGCCAGCGCGCCGAAACCGGTCGACACGCCGTACACCGGGGCCGGGTTGGCGGCCAGCGCCTCGATGTGCGCCCGGCTCGCCTCGACCGCGGCGACGGCCTCATCGGAGAGTTCGACGGCACGTCCTCCCCGGGCGACCGCGACGACGTCGTCGACGCTGACGGGCCCGACTCCGACGATGACTGTCATCCCTGAGACGGTAGGTCCCGTCCATCGCCGAAACGTACGAACGGGCGGGAAAGTACGAGAGGGATCCGCCAGAACGTCGATCCCGACGCCCGTCAGTCGGCGAACCAGCCCTCCGGCGCCCGGCCGGACAGCGCCCACGTCAGCTGCTGGGCGCCGGTCCGGACCGCCTGCACCAGCGCCGCCTTCGGCGCACGCGCCCGGTCGTGGCGCCACGTCACGCTGATGGCCGCGCACGGCCGGCCCGAATGGTCGAACGCGCACGCCGCCACGGACTGCAGCCCGTCGCTGACCTGCCCGACCTCCTCGGCCCACTTCTGCCGGCGCTCGGCCCGAAGCAGCCGGCGCAGCTCGGGCAGCGAGTCCGGGCCGCGGCCGGTGCGGTCGACGAAGCCGCGTGCCGACGGGAACAGCGCCCGGACCTGCGCGGCCGGCAGGTGCGCCAGGATCGATCGGCCGCTGGCCGTCAGCTGAGCCGGCAGGCGCACCCCGACATCGGTGACCAGCGTGACCGGGATCCGTGCCACCGCCGGCTGTTCCTTGAGCAGGTAGAGGGTCTCGGCGCCGTGCAGCACGCCGAGGTGTGCGGTCTCCCCCACCCGCGCCACCAGCCGTGCGAGCACCGGCCGGGCCAGCATCTCCAGCGGCTCGTGCCGCAGATAGGCCGAGCCGACCTCGAAGGCCGCCATGCCCAGGCCATAGGTGCGCTGGTCGGGGAAGTGCACGACGAAGCCGCGGGCGAGCAGCACGTCGAGCAGGTGGTAGGTGGAGGATCTCGGGATGTTCAGGTCGCGCGCAATCGCGGCCCCGGCCACCGGCGCGGACTTGGCGGCCAGGTAGGTCAGCAGGTCCAGGGCCCGGCCGACCGCCGGTGAGGTGCTGGACAACATGCCCTCCTCCACGGTGCCGAGATCGACGTGCTGGCGGATCGGAACTCCAGTTCGTACATGCCGCTGTGGTCCGGTTCGTCTCCTCCACGGTGCCGAGATCGACGTGCTGGCGGATCCCTCTCGCACTTTCCCGCCCGTTCGTACGTTTCGGCGGACAAACTGCGTCTCGGATACGAGACGGTACCGGCGGTTCGGGGGTTCAGCAATGCCCGCTGGTCGGGTGTGCTGAGGACATGAGCAAGACCTCACCGGCGACCACACACCCGCGCACCGTTCGCGCACCCCGCGGCAGCGAGCTGTCCTGCAAGGGCTGGCAGCAGGAAGCCGCGCTGCGCATGTTGATGAACAACCTCGACCCCGAGGTGGCCGAGCATCCCGAAGACCTCGTCGTCTACGGCGGCACCGGGCGGGCGGCCCGCAACTGGGACGCATTCGACGCGATCGTCGCCACCCTGCGCGGACTGGACAACGACGAAACCCTGCTGGTGCAGTCCGGCAAACCGGTCGGGGTGTTCCGCACCCACGAGTGGGCGCCGCGGGTGCTGATCGCCAACTCGAATCTGGTCGGCGATTGGGCGAACTGGGAGAAGTTCCGCGAACTGGAAGCGGCCGGGCTGATGATGTACGGCCAGATGACGGCCGGCTCGTGGATCTACATCGGCACCCAGGGAATCCTGCAGGGCACCTTCGAGACGTTCGGCGCCGTGGCGCGGAAGGGGTTCGACGGAACCCTGGCCGGCACCATCACCCTGACCGCGGGCCTCGGCGGCATGGGCGGCGCGCAACCGCTGGCGGTCACCATGAACGACGGCGTGGCGATCTGTGTGGAGTGCGATCAGACGCGCATCACGCGGCGCATCGAGCAGCGCTACCTGGACGTGCAGGCCACCGACACCGACGACGCGCTGCGGATGGCCGTCGAGGCACGGGATGCCAAGCGGCCCTTGTCGATCGGGCTGCTCGGCAACGCCGCCGAAGTGGTGCCCGAGATGCTGGCGCGCAACGCGCCCATCGACATCGTCACCGATCAGACCTCGGCGCACGACCCGCTGGCTTACCTCCCGATCGGGATCGCGTTCGAGGACATGAAGAAGATGGCCGAGAAGGATCCGGTGTACTTCACCGAACAGGCCGAGGCGTCGATGGCCAAGCACGTCGCGGCGATGGTCGGCTTCATGGACAGGGGCGCCGAGGTGTTCGACTACGGCAACTCGATCCGGGACGAGGCCAAGAAGGGTGGCTTCGCACGCGCCTTTGATTTCCCCGGCTTCGTACCGGCATACATCCGGCCGCAGTTCGAGGAAGGCCTCGGCCCGTTCCGCTGGGCCGCACTCTCGGGGGATCCGAAGGACATCGAAGCCACCGATCGCGCTGTGCTGGAACTGTTTCCGGACAACGAACACCTGCGCCGGTGGATCACCATGGCGCAGCAGAAGGTCAGCTACCAGGGCCTGCCGGCCCGCATCTGCTGGCTCGGCTACGGCGAACGCCACCGGGCTGGTCTGCGGTTCAACGAGATGGTGGCCCGCGGCGAGGTGTCCGCACCGATCGTCATCGGCCGCGACCACCTGGACTCCGGTTCGGTGGCCTCGCCGTACCGCGAGACCGAGGCGATGGCCGACGGCTCCGACGCCATCGCGGACTGGCCGCTGCTGAATGCGTTGGTCAACACCGCATCCGGCGCGACCTGGGTGTCGATCCACCACGGCGGCGGCGTCGGTATCGGCCGCTCGATCCACGCCGGGCAGGTCACCGTCGCCGACGGCACCGCGCTGGCGGCGCAGAAGCTCGAACGGGTGCTCACCAACGATCCGGGCATGGGCGTCATCCGGCACGTGGACGCCGGTTACGAGCATGCCGCCGCCGTGGCCGCCGAGCGCGGGGTGCGCATTCCGATGCGGGAACAGCCGTGACGTTCGATTCCATGTGGGACTCCCTGCTGGCGGTCGGGCGCGATCCGTCCAGCGGCGGCTACCGCCGGTTCGCCTGGACCCCGGTCGATTTCATGCTGCGCGACTGGTTCACCGCCGAGGCGCAGCAGCGCGGCATGACCGTCGAGGAGGACCGCAACGGCAACCTGTGGGCGTGGTGGCTGCCGGCCGGGGCGACGGGCGATCCACGCGATGCCTTCGTCACCGGTTCACACCTGGACTCGGTTCCCGACGGCGGGGCGTTCGACGGGCCGCTCGGGATCGTCTCGGCGTTCACCGCAATCGACCTGCTGCGCGCCGACCGGATCGAGCCGCGGGTGCCCGTCGCGGTGGTCGCGTTCTCCGACGAGGAGGGCGCCCGGTTCGGCGTCGCCTGCGTCGGCTCCCAGCTGTCGACCGGCGCGCTGACACCCGAACGGGCCCTGAGCCTGCGCGACGGCGACGGCGCCACCCTGGCCGAGGCCCTGCGAACGGCGGGACGCAACCCCGAACACGTCGGCGCGGACCCGAACCTGGCCCGACGTGTGGGCGTCTACGTCGAGTTGCACGTCGAGCAGGGCCGCGCGCTGGATCTCCTCGACAAGCCAGTCGCGGTGGCATCGGCGATCTGGCCGCACGGCCGCTGGCGGTTCACGTTCTGCGGCGCGGCCAACCACGCCGGGACCACCCGACTGGCCGACCGCAGAGACCCGATGCTGACCTTCGCCACCGCGGCGCACGACGCGCGCAGGTGGGCGGCCGCCCACGACGCGGTGGCGACCTTCGGCAAGCTGCGCGTCACACCCAACGGCGCCAACGCGATCCCGTCCCGGATCGAGGCCTGGCTGGATGCCCGAGCACCGGATGAGGAGACGCTGCGGGCGCTCGTCGGCGTGATCACGGCCGATGCCGAACGCAGCGCCGCCAACGACCGCACGTCGGTGCGCGCTGAAGCCGAATCCGTGTCGCCCGCAGTGCTTTTCCCCGACGAACCGCGGCTGCGGATCCAGCGGGCCCTGGCCGCCGATTTCGGTGACGTGCCGGTGCTGCCGACGGCCGCCGGCCACGACGCGGGCATCCTGTCGACGAAGGTGCCCACCGCCATGTTGTTCGTGCGCAACCCGACCGGTGTCTCACACTCCCCCGACGAGCATGCCGAGATCACCGACTGCCGGCTGGGCGCACGGGCACTGGCGTGTGTGATGGCAAGCTGGGTCGCGCGATGACCGACACCTGGTGGTGCGAGCATGCCTGGCTGGGCGGTGACACCGTTGCCGAGTCAGTGGCGATCACGGTCGACGACGGCGTGATCACCGCGGTGGAAGCCGGTCGCCGAAGTACCGGAAACACCCTGCGGGGCCTGGTGATCCCGGGCCTGGCCAACGCGCACTCGCACGCCTTTCACCGCGCCCTGCGCTCGCGCACCCAGCAGGACCGCGGCTCGTTCTGGACCTGGCGCAAGCTCATGTACGCCGCCGCCGACCGGCTGACTCCCGAGACGTACCGCCAGCTGGCCCGCGCGGTGTACACCGAGATGGCGCTGGCCGGCATCACCGCCGTCGGCGAGTTCCACTATCTGCATCACGACACCGGCGGCCGGCCCTATGCGGATCCGAATGCCATGGGTCACGCGTTGATCGACGCGGCACGGGAAGCCGGCATCCGACTCACGCTGCTCGATACCTGCTACCTGAGCGCGGGCGCGGACGGCGCACCGCTGGCCGACGGACCACAGCTGCGGTTCGGCGACGGCGACGCACAGCAGTGGGCACGGCGCGTCGAATCCCTTTGCAGCACCGCCACATCCGGAGTCGTGATCGGTGCGGCACTGCACTCCGTGCGCGCGGTGCCGGCCGAGCAGATGGGCACCGTCGTGGAATGGGCCGCTCAGCACAACGCCCCGTTGCACATCCACTCCTCGGAGCAGACCGCCGAGGTGGACCAGTGCCTGGCGGTGCACGGCTGCACCCCGACGACGCTGATGCGCGAGCACGGCGTGCTGGGTGACCGCACCACCGCCGTGCACGCCACGCATCTGACCGACCGCGACATCGACGACCTGCGCAGCACCGGCACCGGGGTGTGCTTCTGCCCCACCACCGAACGCGACCTGGGCGACGGCGTCGGGCCGGCGCCCGCGCTCATCGACGGCACGTTCAGCCTCGGCTCCGACAGCCATGCCGTCATCGACCTTTTCGAGGAGGCCCGCGCGGTCGAACTCGACGAGCGGCTGTTCCGCCGGGAGCGGGGCCTGTTGTCGGCGCCGCGGCTGTTGACCGCCGCCACTGCCGACGGGCACCGCGCGCTCGGTTGGGCCGACGCCGGCAGGCTACGTGCGGGCGGCCGCGCCGACTTCGTCGCGATCAACCTGGAGTCGGTGCGCACCGCCGGCGGCGGCGCCGCCGTGGAGAACGCCGTCTTCGCCGCGGCGGCAACGGATGTCACCGATGTGGTGGTGGACGGGCGCGTCGTCGTCGTCGACGGTACACATGTGGACAATCCCGACACGGGTCGCCAGCTGACGGCGGCGATCCGGGCCGTGCTGGCGGAAGCATGAGCATCGTCTACACCGGGATCGACGAACTGGTCACCAACGACCCGTCGTCGGGTGACGGCTCACCGCTGGGCATCGTCGCCGACGGAGCCATCGTGGTCGACGCCGGCCGCATCGCTTGGCTGGGCCCCCGCACAAAGGCACCCGATGCCGACGATCGGGTGGACCTCGGCGGCGGCAGCGTGATCCCCGGATTCGTCGACAGCCACGCACATCTGGTGTTCGCCGGTGACCGCGCGGCGGAGTTCGCGGCCCGGATGGCCGGTGAGCCCTATGACGGCGGCGGCATCGCCACCACGGTTGCGGCGACGCGGTCGGCCGGGGACGCTCAGCTGGCGGCCAACGTGGCCCGGCTGGCCGGTGAACTGCGCCGCGGCGGCGTCACCACGTTCGAGACCAAGAGCGGATACGGCCTGTCGACGCGCGACGAGGTCCGCTCGCTGCGAATTGCGGCCGAATTCACCAGTGAGACAACGTTTCTGGGTGCACACGTCGTCCCCGCCGAGTACCGCGACAATCGCGACGGCTACGTCCGGCTGGTGGCCGGCGACATGCTCGCCGCGTGCCGCGCGCATGCCCGGTGGATCGACGTGTTCTGCGAGCACAGCGCATTCGACGCCGACGAAACCCGGGTGATCCTCGAAGCCGGGAGGGCCGCCGGCCTGACGCCGCGGTTGCACGCCGGGCAACTGGGACCCGGGGACGGGATCCGCCTCGGCGTCGAACTGGGTGCGGCGTCAATCGACCACTGCACCTACGCAACGGATTCCGATATCGAGGCGCTGGCATCGGCCCGCGGGACCACCGTCGCGACCCTGCTGCCAGGCGCGGAGTTCTCCACGCGGGCAAGTTATCCCGATGCCCGCCGGTTCATCGACGCCGGTGTCACCGTGGCACTGGCAACCGACTGCAACCCCGGCAGCTCCTACACCACGAGCATGGCGTTCTGCATCGCCGTGGCGGTGCGCGATATGAGATTCACACCCGCCGAGGCATTGTGGGCCGCCACCGCGGGCGGTGCGGCCGCCCTGCGCCGCGCCGACGTCGGGATGTTGAGCGTCGGCAAGCGCGCCGACTTCGTCCGGCTCGATGCGCCGTCCTACGTCCACCTGGCCTACCGGCCGGGCGTGCCGTTGATCTCGCAGGTTGTCACGGGCTGAGCCCGAAACTCGCAGAACGGTTACCGTTCGACAACAGTTCATCTGTGACGTGCTCCACGTTGCATGCCGGGACCGGGCATCCTGTGCCACAGTGGAAAGCATTGTGACCGAGAACCGCATCGAGTCAGCGTGGCGCGATCCGCTGTCGATCGGCTGGCAGGCGCACCGCGGGCTGCTGTTGCTGCGGCTGCGCTGGCACACGTCGTCGTCCCGGCTCCGCACGCCGCCGAAGTACCCGCGCACGCGGTAATTAACGGGCGGACGCCCGCCGGACCCACCGCCCCAGCGTCAGCTTGCGCAACTCGTCGAACCACAGCACCAGCGACGCCATCGCGACGGCTACGCCCCACTGTGACCACCCCAGTGCGACCGTGCCGAACGCGGCCTGCAGTGGCGGCAGTTCGACTACGGCGAACTGCAGCGCGGCGCCCAACGCCACCGACGCCCACAACCACCGGTTGGTGAACATGTGCCGGAACGCGCTGGTGTTCTCCGAACGGGAGTTGAACGTGTTGAACAGCTGCGCGAACACCAACGTGGTGAACCCGGCGGTGCGCGCCTGCGCCAGCGAGCCGGAACCCTCGACCAGCCCGCCGGGCAGGAAGATGTCCATGGTCAGTAACGTGACCACGCTCATGACCAGGCCCACGGACAGAATGTGCGCCCACATCCGGGCGTCGATGATGCGCTGGGTCGCGCGCCGCGGCGGTCGCGCCATCACGTCGTCGATCTCGGGGTCCACCCCCATCGCCAGCGCCGGCGCGGCGTCGGTGACGAGGTTGATCCACAGAATCTGGGTGGCCAGCAGCGGCACCACGACGGCCCCGTCCCCCGATCCGGTGATGCCGATGTAACCGGCGAACACGACGCCGAAGAAGACCGTGAAGACCTCGCCCATGTTCGACGACAACAGGTAGCGCAGGAACTTCTTGATGTTGTCGAAGATGACCCGGCCCTGGCGGACCGCGGCGACGATGGTGGCGAAGTTGTCGTCGCCCAGGATCATGGCGGCAGCGTCCTTGGTGACCTCCGTGCCGGCGATGCCCATCGCGACGCCGATGTCGGCGGACTTCAGCGCGGGGGCGTCGTTGACGCCGTCGCCGGTCATGGCCACCACCTCGCCCTGCTCCTGGAGCGAGTCGACGATCTGCAGTTTGTTCTTCGGCGCCACCCGGGCGTAGACGGACACCGTCGCGGTGACCCGGCGCAGTTCGTGGGGCGACATCGCGTCGAGTTCGGCACCCGACACCACGGTGTCGCCGGCTGCGGCGATCCCGAGATCGTCGGCCATGCGCAGCGCGGTGCTCGGATGATCACCGGTGATCATCAGGACCCGCACGCCCGCCCGATGCGCGTCGGCGACCGCCTCGGACACCCCTTCGCGGGGCGGGTCGGTGATGCCGACGACGCCGAGGTAGGTGAGGTCGCACTCGTCGTCCTCGCACAGCTCATGCCCATCGGGGCCGTCCAGCCGGCGGTAGGCCACGGCGAGCGTGCGGAAAGCCTCCGCGGACAGTGCATCGACGTCGGTCGCCGCATGCGCGCGCCGGTGGTCGTCGAGCGGCACCGCGCGGTCGCCAACCTGCAGCGCACGGCACCGCGGCAGCAGGACCTCCGGCGCACCCTTGACCACGAGCAGCGATCCCGCCGTGTCGGCACCGCCGACGCTTCGCTCGACGTGGACGGACATCCTCTTGCGCTCGGAGGTGAACGGCACCACCGCGCGGCGCTCGAACGTGTCCGCCCGTTTCAGGACGCCGTCGAGCTTGCGCGCGGCGACCAGGAACGCGGCCTCGGTCGGGTCGCCCTGTATCTCCCATTCGCCGTCGTGGCAGGTCAGCTGTGCGTCGTTGGCCAGCACTCCACCCGCCAGCACCAGGCCCGCCTCTCTTTCGAGATCCGGGTCGGTCAGTGCGGCCCCGTCGGCGGCCAGGGCCACACCGTCGGGGCGGTAGCCGACGCCGGTCAGCCACACTTCGCCGGAGGCGGTGCAGATCCGCTGGATCGTCATCTCGTTCTTCGTCAGCGTGCCGGTCTTGTCTGAGGCGATGACGGTCGCGGAGCCCAGCGACTCCACGGAGGTCAGCTGCTTGACCACCGCGTTGCGGCGGGCCATGCGCTGAACACCGAGGGCCAGCACCACCGTCAGAATCGCCGGCAGGCCCTCGGGCAGGGCGGCCACGGCCAACGAGACGCCCAGCAACAACACGGTGACGAAGTCGCCGAGCGTCGACACCCGGTTGACCGTCGCCGTGACGACCATGACCACCAGCGCGATTGCGACGACGGTGACGCCGAGCAGCTTGCTGACGCCGGTGATCTCGCGCCGCAGCGGACTGGGTTCCTGTGGCGTGGCCTCGAGCAGCTCGGCGATCGCGCCCACCTCGGTGTCCATGCCGGTCGCGGTGACGATCGCCCGGCCGACGCCCCGCACGACGGCGGTCCCGCGGTACACCATGTCCGTGCGGTCGATCAGGGACACCGCCCCGGGCAGGGTGGCCGGAGTCTTGGTGACCGGCTCGCTCTCACCGGTCAGCGAAGCCTCGGAGACGTTCAACGCGGCCGCGGTCAGCAGCCGGGCGTCGGCGCCGACGGCGTCGCCCTCGCCGAGCACCAGGACGTCGCCACGCACCAGCTCCCGCGACGGGACGGTCGCCAGCACGCCGCCGCGGAGCACCGTCGACGTCGCCGCCGTCATGGCCTGCAGTGCGGCGACGGCCTGTTCGGCCCGCCGCGTCTGCACGAAGCCCAGTGCGGCGTTGGCGAGCAGCACCGCGCCGATGACGACCGCGTCCACGGGTACGCCGGCCGCTCCCTCGGCGGCCCACGCCACCATCGAGACGGCTACCGCGAAGATCAGCAGGTAGGTCAGCGGGTCCTGAAACTGCGCGACGATCTTGCGCCACATTGGTACGGGCGGATTGGCCTGCAACTCGTTAGGGCCGTCGCGGCGCAGCCGGCGGTCGGCCTCGGCAGGGCCGAGGCCCATGGCGGGGTCGACGCCCAGTTCGCGGGCGACCTCATCGGGGTCACGAAGTGACGGGTCCACGGCTCCATGGTGCTGGGTGTCGGCCGCGAGTGAAATCTTTCGACGCCAAACCCTCAGCCGTGTTGGCGCAAGGGGGTGGTGGGCACGAAAGTGGTGGGGCAGCTTGCCTATCAGCTGGATTTCCATTGGACCAACCAGTTGCGGCCGCGCCTGGCGGGCCTGACCGACGAGCAGGCGCCCTCCGCCCCGACGGTCAGCGCGTTGCCGATCGGCGGGCTGCTCAAGCACGTGACCGGGATCACGGGAATTGTGAACGCAAAAGCTGGGTTTGGCACACTACAACGATGAGTTCGACCAAACACCGTGAGGTCACCCAACTCGACCGGGTTCCCCTGCCGTTCGAGGCGGTCCGGATCGGGACCACCGGCTGGCAGCTCACCCGGACCGGCGCACGCGTGCTCACCAAGCTGCCCGCCAGAGGGCCCTGGCAGACCAAGGTCATCAAGGAGATCCCCCAGCTGTTCTCCGACCTGGGCCCCACCTACGTCAAATTCGGCCAGATCATCGCCTCGAGCCCCGGGGCGTTCGGCGAGCCGCTGTCGCGGGAGTTCCGCTCCCTGCTGGACGCCGTCCCCGCGGCCGACAGCGACGAAGTGCACAAACTGTTCACCGAGGAGCTCGGCGACGAGCCGCAAAACCTGTTCAAGCACTGGGAGGAGACCCCGTTCGCGTCGGCCTCGATAGCCCAGGTGCACTACGCCACCCTGCACAGCGGCGAGGAAGTGGTGGTCAAGATCCAGCGGCCGGGCATCCGCCGCCGGGTCGCCGCCGATCTGCAGATCCTCAAGCGGTTCGCCCAAGTCGTCGAGATCGCCAAGCTGGGCCGGCGACTGTCGGCCCAGGACGTCGTGGCCGACTTCTCCGACAACCTCGCCGAGGAACTCGACTTCCGCATCGAGGCCCAGTCGATGGAGGCCTGGGTGACCCATCTGCAGGCGTCCCCGCTGGGCAAGAACATCAAGGTGCCCGACGTGCACTGGGACTTCACCAGCCAGCGCGTGCTGACCATGGAGCGTGTCCAAGGGGTGCGCATCGACGACGTCGCGGCCATCCGCAAGCAGGGCTTCGACGGTGAGGAACTGGTCAAGGCACTGCTGTTCTCCACGTTCGAGGGCGGCCTGCGGCACGGTCTGTTCCACGGCGACCTGCACGCCGGCAACCTGCTGGTCGACGATCGGGGCCGGGTGGTGTTCCTCGACTTCGGCATCATGGGCCGTATCGACCCGCGGACCCGCTGGCTGCTGCGCGAACTCGTGCACGCGCTGCTGGTCAAGAAGGACCACGCCGCCGCCGGCAAGATCGTCGTCCTGCTTGGAGCGGTGGGCACCATGAAGCCGGAGGCGCAGGCGGCCAAGGACCTCGAGGCCTTCGCGCAGCCGTTGACGCTCAAGACACTCGGCGACATGTCCTACGCCGACATCGGCAAGCAGCTCTCGACGCTGGCCGACGCCTACGACGTGAAGCTGCCGCGCGAGCTCGTCCTGATCGGCAAGCAGTTCCTCTACGTCGAGCGGTACATGAAGCTGCTTGCCCCCAAATGGCAGATGATGAGCGATCCCCAGTTCTCCGGCTTCTTCGCCAACTTCATGGTCGAGGTCAGTCGCGAGCACCGCACCGACCTCGACGACAAGACGGAGGTCTGAGTGCAAGTCCGCAGCGGCACGGCCAAGTCCGGTGACCTCGACATCTTCTATGAGGACATGGGTGACCCGGATCATCCGGCCGTGTTGCTCATCATGGGCCTGGGCGCTCAGCTGCTGCTATGGCGCGACGGCTTCTGCGAGCAGCTGGTACAGCGCGGCCTGCGGGTGATCCGCTACGACAACCGCGACGTCGGACTGTCCAGCAAGCTCGACGGCCAGCGCGCCGGCGGCTCGCAGTACGCCTCGATGCTGCGCTCGTTCATCGGCCGGCCCAGCCCGGCGGTGTACACCGTCGAGAATCTGGCCGACGACGGCGCCGCGCTGCTCGACCATCTCGGGATCGAGCGCGCCCACATCGTCGGGGCCTCGATGGGCGGGATGATCGCGCAGGTCTTCGGCGCCCGCCACGCGCAGCGCACCCTGTCGCTCGGGGTGATCTTCTCGAGCAACAACCAGCCCCTGCTGCCGCCGCCGGCGCCCAAGGCGCTGTTCTCGGTGATCAAGGGCCCCAAGCCCGGTTCGCCGCGCGACGTCATCATCGAGAACTCGGTGCGGGTGTCGCGGATCATCGGCAGCCCCGCCTACCCCGCTCCCGAGGAACGGCTGCGCCGTGACGCCGCCGCGGCGTACGACCGCAGCTACTACCCGGTGGGGGTCGCGCGGCACTTCGGCGCGGTCCTGGGCAGCGGCAGCCTGCGGCACTACAACCGTCAGATCACCGCCCCCACCGTCGTGATCCACGGTGAGGCCGACCGGCTGATGCGCCCGGCCGGCGGCCGCGCGATCGCCCGGAACATCCCGGGTGCGCGGCTGGTGCTCTTCCCCGGGATGGGCCATGAGTTGCCCGAGCCGTTGTGGGACCCGATCGTCGCAGAGTTGGCGGCGAACTTCGCCACCGGGGTAGCCTCGGCCGGGTAACCGCATCGGGGTGGGATCGAATGATGCGTTGCGGGGAACGCGGTGACTGCCTTGACCTGACCAGGAAGGGTGTCGGCTGTGCCGAAAGAACTCACCCCGCATTTCGAGGACATCCAGGCTCACTACGACCTCTCCGACGATTTCTTCGCGTTGCTCCTCGACCCGACCCGGACCTACAGCTGCGCCTACTTCGAGCGCGACGACATGACGCTCGTCAAGTTCATCATGACCGAGATCTTCCCGGGCGGGCGTCTGCCGTCCATCGAGATGGTGCATGAGCACGCGACCGCGGGCGGCTTCAGCTGCACCCGCGAGCAGCGGTTGCGGCCGCACTACACGCGCACCCTGGATCTGTGGGCTCAAGCGCTGGAGGCCCACCGTGACGACGCGATCAGGATCCAGTCCGAAGAGGTGTACGAGCGCTACATGAAGTACCTGACCGGGTGCGCCAAGATGTTCCGCCTCGGCCAGACCGATGTGTGTCAGTTCACCCTGGCGAAGTGACGCGGTTTGCCGGCGGGCGCGCCTGGGCACCACCCCCTGACCGTCGTTTTAGTCTGGAGGAATTCACAGGTATGGTGCCTCTCACGGCGGTGCGACCCGCCTCACATCAGCACCGGAAAGGCAGTGATCGAGGATGGCCGACACCACGGAGATGCGTCCGCATTTCGAGGACATCCAGGCTCATTACGACCTGTCCGACGACTTCTTCGGGGTTTTCCAGGACCCGACCCGCAAGTACAGCTGCGCGTACTTCACCGGACCCAACGCCACCCTGTCCGAGGCCCAGGTCGCCAATGTGGACCAGCACCTCGACGCGCTCGACCTCAAGCCGGGAATGACGCTGCTCGAGATCGGTTGCGGTTGGGGGCTGACCCTGCAGCGCGCGATGGAGAAGTACGACGTCAACGTCATCGGACTCACCCTGAGCAAGAACCAGCAGGCCTACTGCACCGAACTGCTGAGCCGGATCGACACCGAGCGCACGTTCGACGTGCGGTTGGAGGGCTGGGAACAGTTCCATGAGCCCGTCGACCGGATCGTGTCGATCGAGGCCTTCGAACACTTCGGCTTCGACCGCTACGACGACTTCTTCAAGAACTGCTTCGACATCCTGCCCGACGACGGGCGAATGACCATCCAGAGCAGCGTCGGCTACCACCCGTTGGATCTGGCCGAGCGCGGCAAGAAGCTGACATTCGAACTGGCCCGGTTCGTCAAGTTCATGATCACCGAGATCTTCCCGGGCGGACGCATCCCGACCACTGCCATGATGGTCGAGCACGGCGAGAAGGCCGGATTCGTCGTCCCACCCCCGCTGTCGCTGCGCACCCACTACATCAAGACGCTGGGGATCTGGGCCGCCCGGTTGGAGCACAACAAGGACGAGGCCATCGCCGCGGCCGGTGAAGAGAACTACGACCGGTACATGCGCTACCTGACCGGCTGCCAGTACTACTTCGTCGACGAGAGCATCGACGTCAGTCTGGTCACGTACCTCAAGCCGGGTGCGGCCGCCGCCTGACCGGCTGACGCCAGCGGCGCTGGCGCGCCTCGACCCTCTCCGCCTACTCCTCCGTGAAATTGCGCGTGACGGCCGGATCGACCGGGATGCCCGGGCCGGTGGTCGTCGAGACAACAACCTTCTTGAGGTACCGGCCCTTGGAGGATGACGGCTTGGCGCGCAGGATCTCGTCGAGTGCGGCGCCGTAGTTCTCCGCCAGCTGCTTCTCGTCGAAGGACGCCTTGCCGATCACGAAGTGCAGGTTGGCCTGCTTGTCGACGCGGAAGTTGATCTTGCCGCCCTTGATGTCGGACACGGCCTTGGCGACGTCCGGCGTCACGGTGCCGGTCTTGGGGTTCGGCATCAGGCCGCGCGGGCCGAGCACGCGGGCGATACGGCCGACTTTGGCCATCTGATCGGGGGTTGCGATCGCGGCGTCGAAGTCCAGCCAGCCGCCCTGGATCTTCTCGATCAGGTCGTCGCTGCCGACGGCGTCGGCGCCGGCCGCCTGCGCGGCCTCAGCCTTGTCACCGACCGCGAACACCACGACGCGGGCGGTCTTACCGGTGCCGTTCGGCAGGTTGACGGTGCCACGCACCATCTGGTCGGCCTTGCGGGGATCCACACCGAGGCGGATCGCGACCTCTACGGTGGCGTCCTGCTTCTTCGACGACGTCTCCTTGGCCAGCTTCGCCGCCTCCAGGGGCGAGTAGAGCCGGGTCTTGTCGATCTTCTCGGCGGCTTCCTTGTACGCCTTGCTGTTCTTGCTCATTTGTTTCTCCTGAATTCAGAGTTGTGGTTGGCGGGCCGAAGCTGGCCCTCCCACGACTTCCTGGCGAGTTATTCGACGGTGATGCCCATCGACCGGGCGGTCCCGGCGATGATCTTGGCGGCGGCGTCGATGTCGTTGGCGTTGAGGTCTTCCTTCTTGGTTTCGGCGATCTCACGCACCTGGTCCCAAGTCACCTTGGCGACCTTGGTCTTGTGCGGCTCACCGGAACCCTTCTGCACCCCGGCGGCCTTGAGCAGCAGCTTGGCGGCCGGCGGGGTCTTGAGTGCGAAGGTGAAGCTGCGGTCCTCGTAGACGCTGATCTCGACGGGGATGACGTTGCCCCGCTGCGACTCGGTGGCCGCGTTGTACGCCTTGCAGAACTCCATGATGTTGACGCCGTGCTGGCCGAGCGCAGGGCCGACCGGCGGGGCGGGATTGGCCTGCCCGGCCTGGATCTGCAGCTTGATCAGCCCGACGACCTTTTTCTTCGGGGCCATGGGTGTGGTGTTCCTTCTTCTTGGTGACGTGGGCTTGCGCCCGACTTGCTAAATCTTGGCGACCTGGCTGAAGGTCAGTTCGACGGGCGTCTCGCGGCCGAAGATGGAGACCAGCACCTTCAGCTTCTGCTGCTCGGCGTTGACCTCGCTGATCGACGCCGGCAGGGTGGCGAACGGGCCATCCATGACGGTGACCGACTCGCCGACCTCGTAGTCGACCAGGATCTCGGGCCGCTCGAGGGTGGCCTCGGACCCACCGGCCGCGGCCGCCGCAGCGGTGGTCTTGGCCGCCTTCTTCGCTGCGCCCTGCGGGAGCAGGAATTTCACGACGTCGTCGAGCGACAGCGCGGTAGGACGGGAGGTGGCGCCGACGAAGCCCGTCACGCCGGGGGTGTTGCGCACCGCCGACCACGAGTCGTCGGTGAGGTCCATCCGCACCAGGATGTAGCCGGGCAGCACCTTGCGGTTGACCTGCTTGCGCTGGCCGTTCTTGATCTCGGTGACCTCTTCGGTGGGGACCTCCACCTGGAAGATGTAGTCGCCGACGTCGAGGTTCTGCACGCGGGTCTCGAGGTTGGCCTTCACCTTGTTCTCGTACCCGGCGTAGGAGTGGATGACGTACCAGTCGCCCGGCTTGCTGCGCAGCTCCTGTTTGAGCGCGACCGCGGGATCCACGTCCTCGTCGGCCGACTCGCCGAGCGCCGCATCCACGGCAGGCTCAGCGGTCTCTGCCGCTTCTGCGATCACGTCGACGGACTCACCCGTGGGCGTCTCGCCCTCGAAGCTGGTCACGTTGTCCATTCCTCTCTTGAATGTGGGGTGCTAGCCGAAGACCAGCAACACGAGCTTGGCCAGACCGAGGTCGGCCAGCCCGATCAGCGCCACCATGAACGCCAGGAACGCGAGCACCACCGTCGTGTAGCTGACCATCTGTTTCCGGTTGGGCCAGATGACCTTGCGCAACTCGGCCACCACCTGCTTGAGGTAGGTGAACACGAAGACGAACGGGTTGCGGCCGGTCGTCTTGCCGGTCGTCTTCTTGGCCGGTTTGACCTTGACCGCAACGGCGCCAGAGCCGCCCTCGGTGACCTCGAGGGCCGTCTCGGCGCCCTCGTCGGCAGTGGTGGTGTCCAACGCACGGCGCCGCGAACGCTTACCGGTGGGACGCGGTGGCGTCGCCGTGTCCAGCGCGTCGCCGGCCGAGGCGTCAGCACTGTCGAGCTCGTCGCTCACCGCACGCTCCTTCGTCGCTTCGTCGGTCTATGTCTCACCCAGAGGGCGGCACACCGTCCAGTGTTCCACCCTTTGCATATATTCAGTTGAGCAGGGGCGACAGGACTTGAACCTGCAACCTGCGGTTTTGGAGACCGCTGCTCTGCCAGTTGAGCTACGCCCCTCTGTCGTCTGCGGCACTCCTCACCTTCGCACGCTCAGGCTCGTCATCGCCGCGGGTGCCGGGACTTCCCCACACAACTCGCGCGCCCCCCGATCGGTCAATCGGGACCGGCCGGACAGCGCGCTTGTTCTGGGAGAACCCCGAAATCCGAGTCTACAACGGGGAAACTGCGAACTGCTAATCCGCTACCCGGACGACCTGACCACTTTCCCGGTCGAATTTGATCTTCGTCGACTCGTCGCCCTGCTGGCCCATCATCGTGGTGAACGACTCCAGCACCACCTCGCCGTCCTGGTTGATCAGGGTGTTGCGAGTCGTCACGATGTCGGCGCCGAAACGCTCGTCGACGGAGTAGATCTCCATCACCGGACGCACCCGGTCGCCGACCTTGATCGGCTTGTGATAGAGGAACTGCTGGTCCACCTGGACCATCTGCATCGTCTCGAAACCGGTGTCGACCTTGCGGAAGAAATCCTGCTGAACCAGCAGCCCGATGGTCGCCACGAACGTCAGCGGCGCCAGCAGACCGTCGTAGCCGAGTTCGGCCGCCGCATCGTCGTCGTAACTCGCCGGATCCTCGGCCTTGACGGCCTTGGCGAACTCACGAACCTTCTCCCGGCCCACGACGTAGCAGTCGTCGTACTCGTGGACCATGCCCCGAATATCGGTCTTGATAGCCATTTTCGCGCTACCCCCGCCCTAAGCGAGCTGGGCCTTGGCGATCGCCCGGCCGAAGATCTTCTTGCCTCCGGTCGTGGCGTTGATCGCGATGGTGACCGTCTTGTCCTCGGGATCGACCGACTTGACCTTGCCGGTAAAGACCAGCTCGGCACCCTTGCCGTCGTTCGGGACCGGGACGACGGCGGTGAACCGCACGTTGTACTCCTTGACCGCGCCCGGGTCGCCCACCCAGGCGGTGACGTACCCACCGCCGAGGCCCATGGTCAGCATGCCGTGTGCGATGGCCGTGTCGAGGCCGACCAGCTTGGCGATCTCGTCGTCCCAGTGGATGGGGTTGAGGTCGCCGGACACGCCGGCGTAGTTGACCAGATCCTGCCGGGTCAGCGGGATGATCCGCTCCGGCAACTCGTCGCCTACCTTGACCGAACTGAACTCACGCAGAGCCATCGTTGAAGCCACTCTCTCCGTTTTCTTCGCTACGACCCGCAAGGGTGGTGTAGCTCTCCTGCACAATGTCGCCCGCCTCGTTCGAGACGATGCTCTTGAGGACGATGATGTCGGTGCCGTGCGCCTGCCGGACGGACTCCCCGTAGACGTCGTAGTAGAGCTTGTCGCCGGCCCGGATGGGTTCGAGGAACTTCACTTCCTGGTCCACCTGGACGATCTGGGCATCCTGGATGCCGATGCCGGCAGCCTCGAAGAACGCCACCTGGGCCTTGTAACCGAAAATCGAGACGAAGGTCAACGGCGCCACCAGGCCGGCGTAGCCGAGTTCGGCGGCCGCGTCGTCGTCGAAGTAGGCCGCGCAGTCGTTCTTGACCGCGGTGGCGTACTCGCGGACCTTCTCGCGCTCGACCTCGTAATAGTCGGGGTAGCGATAGTGCTTCCCGACGACCTTCTGAGACAGCGACACGAAACTCGAACCTACCTAGCTGACGTTTACAGACCTCGAACCTGGCTCCAGGCGCGCGTCAGCGCGATTCGCGGTGCGCCTGGTGCTTGCCGCAGTTGGGGCAGAACTTCTTGAGTTCGAGCCGGTCGGGGTCGTTGCGGCGGTTCTTCTTGGTGATGTAGTTGCGGTGCTTGCACACCTCGCACGCCAAGGTGATCTTCGGCCGTACATCAGTACTGGAGGCCACGGTTACTGCCCTCTTCTTTCACGCTGTCCTGAAGCTCAGGGTTGTCCTGAAGCTCAGGTTTGTCCTGAACAAACTGTCTGTAGCGGTGGGGGGACTCGATCCCCCGACCTCACGATTATGAGTCGTGCGCTCTAACCAGCTGAGCTACACCGCCCCGATCGACGCTCTGGCCGGCGCCCACCGAGCCCCCTAACGGAATCGAACCGTTGACCTTTTCCTTACCATGGAAACGCTCTGCCGACTGAGCTAAGGGGGCCTGTCCACACGTGCACCCGCACACACAGACCGCGGGCCTTAAAGAGGGTACAGCCTGGCGCTTTTCAACGCCAAACCGCTGGACAACACTTCGGCAGCGGCCGGGACACGGTACCTTTACAGGGGCGAACGGCAGGGTTCCCGGACAGGCTTTTCAGGCACGGAGGAGTGCATCGATGCGGCAACACTTCACAGCGGCAATGGGCGCGACGTCCGTGGCCGTCGGCTTGATGATCGGCGTGGCCGCACCGGCCTGGGCGGACGAAGGTCCGGTCTCCGCGGAGGGCACCTGGGAGATGCCGGGGCCGTTCAAGGGCGCCACCCTGGCGCAGGCGGAGTCCTCGCTGCAACCGCTCGTCGACGCCGGGGTCATCAACATCAACGCATTCAATCGCAGGGGCCCCGCCCAGGAGATCCACAACGCGACGAACTGGATCGTCTGCTCCCAGAGCCCCAGGGCCGGCGCTGTGATCAAGGTGAACCCCGAGAAGAAGCGGACCGTCTCGCTCAGCCTGCGGCGTCCCGACACCAAGTGCTGACGGTCGCCTGACACAGCGCGCCTAGAGTGGCCGCATGGCCGACGACCGTCTGTACTTCAAACAGCTGCTGTCCGGGCACGACTTCGCCGCCGGCGACATGATCGCCGCCCAGATGCGCAACTTCGCCTACCTGATCGGCGACCGGGAAACCGGTGATGCGGTGGTGGTCGATCCCGCGTATGCCGCGGGCGAACTGGTCGACATCCTGGAGGCCGACGGCATGCGACTGTCGGGCGTTCTGGTCACCCACCACCACCCGGACCATGTCGGCGGAACCATGATGGGTTTCACGCTCAAGGGCCTGGCCGAGCTGCTCGAACGCGAGACCGTTCCGGTGCACGTGAATATCCATGAGGCCAAATGGGTTTCGCGGGTCACCGATATCCCGTTGTCGGATCTGACCCCCCATCGCCACGGCGACAGGGTGGCCGTCGGCGACCTGGAGATCGAGCTGCTGCACACTCCCGGTCACACCCCGGGCAGTCAGTGCTTCCTGCTCGACGGCCGTCTGGTGGCCGGCGACACCCTGTTTCTCGACGGCTGCGGGCGCACCGACTTTCCGGGCGGCGACGCCGACGACATGTACCGCAGTCTGCAGCAGTTGGCGACGCTGTCCGGCGATCCGACGGTCTTCCCCGGCCACTGGTACTCCGAACAACCCAGCGCGCCATTGGAGGACGTCAAGCGGACCAACTACGTCTACCGCGCTTCGAATCTGGAGCAGTGGCACATGCTGATGGGCGGTTGACGTAGCGTCAGACGACATGACCGCCCCCACCGACAAAGTCACTTATCGCCGCGACGATTCGATCGCCGTCATCACGATGGACGACGGCAAGGCCAACGTGCTGGGCCCCGACATGCAGCAGGCCATCAACGTCGCGATCGACCGGGCCGATCGCGACGACGTCGGGGCACTGGTGCTGGCGGGTAACGACAGGGTGTTCAGCGGCGGCTTCGATCTGAAGGTGTTCCGCAGCGGCGACGTCGATGCGTCGATCGGGATGCTGCGGGGCGGGTTCGAGCTGACCCACCGGTTGCTGTCCTACCCCAAGCCGGTGGTGATGGCCTGCACCGGCCACGCCATCGCGATGGGCTCTTTCCTGCTGTGCAGCGGCGATCACCGAATCACCGCGCCCGGCTACAACATTCAGGCCAACGAGGTCTCCATCGGCATGGTCATGCCGTACGCCGCGCTCGAGGTGGTCAAGTTGCGGCTGACGCGTTCCGCCTACCAGCAGGCCGTCGGGCTGGCCAAAGTCTTCTTCGGCGAATCCGCCCAGGCCGCCGGCTGGGTCGACGAGGTGGTTCCTGCCGAGAAGGTGCTGGCGCGCGCCGAGGAAGCCGCGCACGAGTTCGCCAACCTGCACCGGGGCGCGCATGCGGCCAGCAAGCTACGGGCCCGCGCCGAGGCCCTGGAAGGCATCCGGGCCGGGATACAGAACATGCCGGCAGAGTTCGGCATCACGAGCTGAGTGACGTGGCGGCCATCGCGGTCAGTCGGCTGTGGCGCTACCCGGTCAAGTCCATGGGCGGCACCCAGGTCGACGCCGTGCGCATCGACCGTCGCGCGGTGCACGCCGACCGGCTGTGGGCGGTGCGCGATCTCGACAACGACATCACCGCCACCGGTCGCCGGGTTCCCGCACTGCTGCGGTGCACCGCCGAGTACCGCACCGAGCCCGGGCCCGACGCCGGGCCGGGCAACGTCCCCGAGGTGGTGATCACCTTCCCGGACGGCGCCCGGCGGTCCAGTGCCGACCCCGATATCGATGAGCACCTCTCCGAACTGGCCGGACGCCCGATGCGGCTGACACCGCTGCCCGAGGAATCGGACGTGTCGGTGCACCGGCTGGGGTGGCGGCAGCTTCTTGCCGCGTACGCGCCCAGCGAGGTACGAAAGGACTTCGGGCTGGCCGACTCCGACAAGCTCATCGACACCTCGATCTTCTCGCTGAAGGAAGTCGCCACCCTGGCCCGATTCTCCACGCCGCCGGGCACATTCGTCGACCTGAGCCCGGTGCATCTGTTGAGTACGACGAGCCTGGCCTCGCTGTCCACCGACGGCACGGGGTTCGATCCTCGCCGTTTCCGCCCCAATGTGCTGCTCGAAATCGACGGTGCCACAGTGCCATTCCCGGAGTCCCAGTGGATCGCGGCCCGGCTGAACATCGGCGGGGCGGTGCTTCGGGTGTCCGGCAGGACCATCCGGTGTGTGATACCCACTCGACCGCAGTCCGGCATCGAAGCCGACCGCTCGATCACCCGGCTGCTGTCCGAGCGCACCGACCGGTTCCTGGGCGTGTACGCCGACGTCGCGCAACCGGGCACGGTGCGCGTCGGCGACCGCGTCGAGGTGCATGTGGCCGAACCGCCGGACGCGCTGCGGCGCGGCGCCGGTTCACTGTCCCGCCGCATTCAGCGCGGGGTGCAGAATGTACTGGAGGCCACCGTCCTGCGAGGCCGCTGAGCAGCCCCGAGATACCAGGGAGATCCCATGCGCAGACCCGATCAGGTCGCCGAAGCCGGCGCCTGGCTGCTCGAGAACGGCCACCGTGCCCTGCTCGCACTCACCGGCGGACGGTATCCACGCACCGTCATGGGCATGCTGACCGTCGAATTGCACACCGTCGGCCGCAAGTCGGGCCGACCGTATGCCAACCTGCTGACCAGCCCGGTGCACGACGATAAGCGAGTCGTCCTGGTGGCATCCAAGGGTGGCCACACCGACCACCCCGACTGGTACAAGAACGCCGTCGCCAACCCGGACGTCACCCTCGTCGTCGACGGCGAGTCGGTGCCGATGCACGCGCGGACGGCCACGCCCGACGAGCGGGCCGAACTGTGGCCCCGGGTGGTCAAGGCCTACAAGGGGTATGCGGGTTACCAGCAGAACACCGATCGCGAGATCCCGCTGCTGGTCTGCGAACCGCGCGTCTGACCGACATCCAAGCGTGGGATCAACCGCCGACGGCGGTCAGCACAGAACGCGGGAAAAGAACGCCGCGGAGAAGATGCCGATGATGATGGCCAGGTTCGTCTGACCGCTGGATGCGGTGACGAACACCGCGACGACCGCGGCGACGGCGATCGTCAGGAGCAACACACACAGGAGTACGCGGGTACCGCTGATGGACCCCCCGGCCGCGCGTGGCGGCGCCGGCTTTGCCTGCGGGAACAATCCGCCAGCGGCCATGCGACATCCTTTCGATGTGTTCTACACCACATGCTACGGCCTAATGTGATCCAGGCAACATCGAGTAGTTCGCCTAATTGCTAAGCGGGCTAAGTGATTTGGGCTCAGGCTGCCCGCCGACACCCCGGCGGATGCTCGGCCAGCCAACGCCGCTCCACCCGCTTGACCCGGTGGTGTTCGAGCGTGACCAGAAGTGCACCCGCCGTCACCAACGCGCCGGCGATCAGACCGAGCACCACCGAGGCGTGCTGGTTGCCGTAGGCCGAGGCCGCCACCGTGCCGGCTATCAGGGCGGTGCCGACCCCGATCAACAGCAGGCCGGGCATCCACAGTGTGTCGATGAAGGATTCACCGGCGTGGGGCTGCGTCGTGCGGACGTGGTCGACAGGATCGTGATACGCGCCTTTCATCGCATCTCCCTCCGTTGCAGAGATGCCTCCACGGTACGCCGATTGTGAGCTGCATCACACCTTCGGCGGGTGCGCGGGATCATCTGGACCGCCGCCATCATGCCGACAGTCGGAATCGGGGCGTACGTGCGCCAGTCCCGGTTGGAGCGCTGGGCGCATCGGCGCCATTCCGACGACTGAATCCCGGCCTGCCGCGACCGATTTCGGGTCAGGGCAGCGCGCTGCCCTTGCGCCATTCACTCCACGGCACGGTCCAGTCGCCGTTCTGCCACAGCTGCAGCGGCGCTCCACCCGTGCCGCGGACCTCCACGACGTCGCCGGGCTGGGAGAAGTTGAAGAACCACTGCGCGTTGTCGCCGTTGAGGTTCAGGCAGCCGTGGCTGACGTTGGTGTTGCCCTGCGCCCAGGCGGTGGCGTTGAGCTGATGCAGATAGATGCCGTCCGTGCTGATCCGGGTGGCGTACGGGATCGTCGTCTTGTAGCCCAGCCGAGAGTTGATCGGCAGCCCGTAGGTCGAGGAGTCCATGATCACCGGATTCGCCTTGTCCATCACGGTGTAGACGCCGGGCGGTGTCCAGAACGAGAACGTGGTCCCGTTGATGGTTTCGGTGCCGCCCTTGCCCATCGACGTCGGCATCGTGCGCACCAGCTTGCCGTTCTCGAAGACGCTGACCTGCTTGGTCTTGTCGTCGGCGACCGATACGTGCGCGTCGCCGATCTTGAACGACACCTTCTCGTCGGATTGGCCGTAGAGGCCGTTGCCCATCGGCGCCCCGAAGATGTTGGCGTTGACGGTGACCGAAGTGCCTGGCGCCCAGTACTTTTCGGGCCGCCAGTGGGCATTGTAGTCGTCAACCCAGTACCAGGAACCCTGCACGATCGGATCGGTGACGACCTTGAGGTTGCGCTCGGCGCTCGCCTTGTTGATGATCGGCTCGTCGAAATGGGCCACGATCACCATGCCGACACCGTAGGTGGCGCCGTCGGCCAGCAGGTTGCCGCCCGTGGTGTTGAAGTACACCTGCGTCTGGTTCTTCGGTGTCAGGGTGGTGAAGCTCGAGGTCTGCCGGGTGGGCATACCGCCGGGACCGCGCGCCGCGATGGTCATGGTGTAGGTGTGCCCGTAGCCGAGCTGCTCGGCCGGCTTCCAGGCCTGGTTGTCGGGCGTCATGATGCCCGGGATGGCCTTGCCGTTCTCGTTGACCATGGTGACGCTGCTCAGGCCGCCCGTCTGCGCGGTCACCAGGACGCGGGAGAGCGGATCGACATCCTCTGCACCCGGCAACGGCTTCACCGTGAGCTCGGCCGGACCGCTGGGCGTCGCGGCGGACTGCTGGACGCGGGCCGCCGCCACGCCGCAATTGATGCAGTCATGATCGGATCGGGTGACCACCACCCCGCCGAAGATGGCCAGGGCCGCCATGGCGGCGCCCAACCAGGCACCGCGGGCGCGACGATCCAGGGTAATCAACGCACTCCAATACAAAAGCCGGGTCGGTCGGGGATGCCGAGATCGCGGGGCAGCCGGATGGATCCCATCCTAGACGGGCCGCGACCGCCGTGGCGCGCCCGGACGTGTGGTGTTGGTTGCGGGTTGATTTCGGTCCGGGATGTCGGGACATCTTTGCGCTTTCGACAAAGCGGCACCTACATCCCGCCTAGGATCGCTTCCCCAGAACCATGCAAACCACGAACCCCATGCGGCACCCGTTCCGGGTGCAACGCGTCGAAAAGCCCCGGGCCCGCCGTGGGGGCCAGCTTGGGTGGCATATGGTTGCACATCGACACCAGATCCGCACAGAACCGGTCAGGGTCGATCAACGTCGCATATCAGTACGGCACTGCCGCGGCCGATGACATACCCGACGGCCAACCCCATGCCGCGGCGCCTCCCGTCACAACAGCCAGTTTCGACATCCCCGCGTCACACGCTGATGAGGTGGGTCCGCAGATCCTTTGCCCATGATCTTCCCGGTGGCTCGACGGCAGCGGCAGGTTGGTCTCCGTACCTTAATATGAGGCACATCACACCAAACGTGTTTCGCCGGCGGGGTTCGCGTGCGGATAGAACGGCCGGGGAGGGCAAGACATATGGGATCCGATCGATCACCTGAGGCGGCGACCGGGCCGTCAGCCGCCGACCCGGCGGTTACCCCCGACCGCGACGACGATAACGCCGCTGAGGCTCCAGCCACGCGCGATCTGTCGTCGAGGACGACGGGCCGGTCCGGCTTCAGCGTGGCCGACGCCCTGTTTGCGGCGAGCAGGTCTGCTGCCGCCCTGCCGGTTGTGGGCAAGCACCTCGAACCGCTCGGCTCGCTGGCCGCGATGGCGCTCTGGGGCTGTCGGGTGGCACCGGAAATGGTCGCGTACCTGGTGCGCAAGAAATTACCCACCGGAGAGCCGAAGCCCCGCAGCGCGGACCTGGCCCCGGCCCACGAGGTCAGCGCGGCGGCGCTGGAGGGCTTGGTGTCGCCGGAGCGTCTGAACATCGACTGGCCCGCTCCCGACCGACTCCCCCCGGTGGTGCGGCACGCCAGGAAACGTCAGCAGTACCTGCACCGGTCATCGGTCAACTACGGCCCCGCAAAGGGGCAGGTGCTCGAAATCTGGCGACGTGACGATCTGCCCGCGCAGCCGGCACCGGTTGTGGTGTTCGTTCCCGGCGGCGGCTGGGTGATCGGTAAGCGGATGCTGCAGGGGTATGCGCTGATGTCCCACCTGGCCGAACAGGGCTGGATCTGCCTCTCGATCGACTACCGGGTGTCTCCGCCGCATCCCTGGCCGCGGCACATCGCCGATGTGAAGGCCGCGGTTGCCTGGGCTCGTGCCAACGTCGCAGAGTTCGGCGGTAACCCCGACTTTGTGGCCGCCGTGGGATGCTCGGCCGGCGGACACCTGGCGGCGCTGACCGGCCTGACCTCCGATGACCCGGACTTCCAGGTGGACCTGCCCGCCGACGCGGACACCAGGGTGGACGCCGTGGTGGGTATCTATGGCCGGTACGACTGGGTGGACCGGTCGACCCCGGAGCGCGACCGATTCGTCGAATTCCTGGAACGCGTCGTGGTCAGGAAGCGACTGGAGCGGCATCCGCACGTTTTCCACAACGCCTCACCCATTGCCCGGGTACGGCTGGACGCCCCACCGTTCCTGATCGTGCACGGCGCCGCCGACACCGTGGTTCCCGTCGCGCAGGCGCGCGACTTCGCGGACAGGCTGCGCGAGACATCGCGCTCAACGGTCGGGTATCTGGAAGTGCCCGGCGCCCAACACGGTTTCGACCTCGCCGACGGCGCCCGCACCGAGTCGGTGGTCAGGGCGATCGGACTGTTCCTCGACGAGATGCACGAGAACGCACGCGGCTCAGGCGCGGGGTCGTACCGCAAGACCGCCGACGGACCCTAGCCGCTACGGGTGGACCCGTGACTTTCGGGAAATGTCATCCCAGCACCGGGAACCTGGCGCGGAGGGCTACGAGGCTGCCGTGGTCAAGGGCCCGCGGGAGAAGCGTTACCTCGGCGGGATGGGCGTGGAGAACTTCATCTCGTGCCGCCATCTGAGGTAGGCCGCCGGTGAATCGTTGATCCTCGCTTCGAGGCCGTTCGAATCGCGCTGCGCTGTCGGCTGAGTCGTTAGGGTCATCGACATGACTTCCGGCGTTCAACCTTCTCGGTGCGGCAGGTGGTGAAGTGACGGGACCGGTCGTCAGCCACGCACCGGGCCAGCCGAAGTTGCTGCTCGGCAGCTACGACATCACCAGCTTGGGCTACAGCGACGACGAGTACTTCGTGTCGGGGTCGGCCTCCGCCTACGCCCCGGTCGCCGAGCTGGGTTCCGACGGGCGGTGGGACGCGGCGCCTTCGACCGCGGCCGACTACACCACCCGGATGGTCGTCCTGAAGCCGGCGGATTCCGCGAAGTTCAACGGAACCGTCGTCGTCGAGTGGCTCAACGTCAGCGGCGGCATCGACGCTCCCGCGATCTGGTTCATGGCCCACCGCGAGCTGGTTCGCGAGGGCTACGCCTACGTCGCGGTCTCGGCGCAACAGGTGGGCATCGAGGGCGGCGCGAGTCTCGGCTTCGACATGTCACTGAAGAAGCAGGACCCGGAGCGGTACTGGCATCTGAGCCACCCCGAGGACGCCTATTCCTACGACATCTTCACCCAGGTCGGCCGACTGATCCGGGCCGCGACCGGCTCCGGCGTACTGGGCGGGCTGAAACCGGAATACGTTGTGGCCGTGGGAGAATCCCAGTCCGCGATGTTCCTGACGACGTACGTCAATGCCGTCGATCCACTGGTGAAGGTCTACGACGGCTTCCTGATCCACTCTCGATTCGGGCCCGCCGCACCGCTGGACGGCAAGTCCATCTTCACCGCGCCCGACGAGTCCGCTCCGGAAGCCGTGAAGTTTCGCCCCGACCTGCGCGTCCCGCTGCTGACGGTGCTCACCGAGACCGACGTCGTCGGCGGCGTGCGGCCGGGCTATCACCTGGCGCGCCAACCCGACACCGAACGGCTGCGGGCCTGGGAGATCCCCGGTACCGCCCATGCCGACAACTACACGATTCACGTAGCCCGCATCGACACCGGTTTCGCGCCGCTGGAAGAACTCGTGGCCGGATATGCCCCCACCGACTCACTGATGGGTCAGCAACTGCCGCACTACATCAACTTCGCCCAGCAGCACCACTACGTCTTGCAGGCGGCGATCGCCCGTCTGCACGACTGGGTGCGCACGGGCGTCGCTCCGCCGGCGGCCTCCCCCATGGAACTGGGCGACGACGACTCGCCCCGGCTGGCGCTGGACGAGAACGGACTCGTGAAAGGTGGTGTGCGCACCCCGTGGGTCGACGTGCCGATCGCACGAACGTCCGGCGTCGGGACGGGTGAGAGCCCGCTGTCGCACCTGTTCGGCTCGGGCGAACCGTTCGACGCCGCCACCGTCGCCCGGCTCTATCCCGGCGGTGTCACGGAGTACCTGGAACGCTTCACCGCGTCACTCGATCGTGCGATCCGGTCGGGTTTCCTGCTGCCGGCCGACCGTGCGGAGATTCTCGAACTGGCCGCGGCGATCTACCCCTCCTGATCATATGGAAACTCTGACGACCCGGTGAACGCGTAAACAGACGGATTTCAGGCTCTACTGACGTTTCCGCGGGTGTTTGGTGCGGCCGGTAGGGCGGGGCGGAACATGTCAAGTTCGGTGAGACAGTTTCTTACTCGGATTTAATGAGTGCTTCGGGGGTCGGCTGGTTGATCCAGGCGACGGTGGGCAGTTTCGGTGGGGTGGGCCGGTGGTGCCGGAATCTGGCGGGGTTGGCGGCGTAGGCGGCGTCGAGGGTGGCGGCGCGTTGGGCCTGCACCTCAGTTGCGCGGTGCCGTAGTGGCGCTCGGCTGTGAATCTGGCGTCGAACCTGTGTATCGCGGAGGAGAGGAACCCCGGGATCCCGTTGCAGATGAAAGCTGCGGCGTTGTCGCAGGATCACCTCGACTGGTCGTTGAAACAGTCGGCGGCGTTCATCGGCGCGGCAGTCGGCACGTACTGCCCTCCGGCGAGTGGGGTGCACATGAATCCCGCTGACTGGCAGGACAACCCACACCCGGTCAGCGTCGCCAGGTAGCACGGGCTACCAGTGCGCCAGGCGGGGCCATCGAGATGGTTCATGACTGCGACCGCCGCCAGCGCGGACGCCACAGCGCCGAGCAGGTAGCGGACGACGAACAGGTCGAAGGTCTTCACCGGCATAGCGGGTGCAGACGAGGACAATCAGGGATATGGGGCAGTTCATCGACCATGCGACCAGCTCCTCACCTAGGATTCCCCGGCATGGGGGAACTCCTGAAACGTCTCGCCGCCCTCGCCCTGCTGACCGCCGCGACGGCGTGCACTCACACACCGCCCGCGTACGTGTCTCCAATTGATGGCGCAGGCACAGTCACCGCTCCCGCCGGCGAGCCGACGGGTTCACCGCTTGGCCCATTGGCGACGGCATTGCAGAGTGAGATCGCCTCCGCGTTGCAGGCCACCGCCTGGCCCGACCTGAATCCGTCGATGGAGGCCGTTATCGCCGGACCGCCCGCGGCGCCAGAAGTCGAAGACTGCGGCTCGCCAGACACCACGCCGGGCGATGACTGCACATGGGGATCCGCTGACGCGGCGACCAAGGTCGTTCTGGTCGGGGACTCCATCGGATTGTCATATGCCAACCCGTTCCGCCTGATCGCAGAGCACTCGGGTGGGCGCATTCAGGTGCACGCCGAAACGCTGGCAGGTTGCCAGTTCGCCGATGACCTCATCGACAATCCTGACGATTCAGTGATGGCCGCTTGCCCCAGCCGCAAGCAGCACGCTATCGACTACATCAACACTACGAAGCCGAGCGTGGTGGTCGCGTCCAACTCATACGGAGAGAAGAAGGTCGGCGGCACGAAGTTGTCCCAGAAGGACTGGGCCGACTCGGTCCAGCGGATCCTCGCCAAGTTACAGCCCAGTGGCGCGCGGATCGTGATGCTGTCTGCCCCACCCGCCGATGTGAAAATTTCTGACTGTTACGGGAAGCGGTCGAGCACGCCGCCGAGCTGCGTCAGCAAAGTCACCGATCAATGGTCGGCGATGGCCAACACCGAACAAGGCATTGCCGGTGCGGTTGCGGGGTTATGGGTCGATTCGCGACCGTGGTTCTGCGGTTCTCGCCCACTGTGCCCGGCTTTTGTGGGGACGACGCCGACGAAGTTCGACGCTGCTCACATGTCCCCGGCATATGGGGAGAAGATCGCCCCGGTGATCGCTGAGTCCTTTACAGCGGCAGGGGTTCCCCTTGCCTAAAGGCCGCTCGGCGTCCCGTAATTAGATCTTCTGGTTGGCTTCCACGAATTGAAGAAGATTGACATCGGCCTTGAATGGCGGCCAAGCAGCGCGTACAACGTCCTCGCTGGCGGAGAACCGACACCGTTTGAACCGGAACGCGACGCCGATCACGTCTCGACGATGATCAGGGGCCCTACTGTCCGCCGTCATGGACATAGACGTCGCCTGGCATCCGTGGCGCACCCTACGCACTCACCACCCCGATGTTGATGTGTCGTGCCGGTGCCGACTCCCCGATCACCTCATGGGCCTACCGGCCGGCGCCCGGATCTGGTTGCGTCGTTCGCTGACGCAGGCCGAGCGGCGCTGCACCCTCACCCACGAGCTGGTGAACCGCGAACGCGGCCCGGTGCCGGCCGACCCGGCTGGCGCGGCGCGCGAAGAAGCGATCGTCGACGAGATCGCCGCGCGCCGGCTCATCGCGATCTCGGCCCTCGTCGACGCGCTGCGCTGGTCCCGGCACCCCCGCGAGATCGCCGAGCACCTGTGGGTCGGCGAACCCACGCTGAACACCCGCATGGCGACCCTCGACCCAATCGAGACCGCCGAACTGGAGCACGAACTGGAGGACCAATGGCTCTGGATTCCCTGACCGACCTCGAGCAGCAGATGCTCGACCTCGAGACACTGTGGTGGGCCCGGCCCGCAGTGAAGGAGGCGGCGATCGCCGACCGGTTCGGCATGTCGGCCGTCCGCTACTACCAGCTGCTCACCCCGAAGTCGCGGGCCGGCGGCCGTGTGCTGCCGCTGCCCGACCAACTGGTGGCCGCGTTCAAGGCGGCGCGCCCGAATGCTGAAGGCCGCCGGTGTGCGGCACGTCCGGCTGCAGGACGCCCGCCACACGTGCGGAACGTTGATGCACCTCAAGGGCGTGCCGATCGCGGTGATCTCGGCGTGGCTGGGGCACTCGTCGAAGGCATCCACGATGCAGACGTACGTCCATTCCCAGCCTGATGCGTTGGCGCAGGCGGCCCGCAGTTTCGGCCGCAGCATCGAAGCTGGCGGCTGACCGCCAGCAAACGGGGATCGAACGTGTGGGTGGGTGTGTGTCCGCAGAGTTCCGCGCGACTTGTGACCATCCGTGACCCTTTTCGGGTGTTCGAACACCGCAGGCCCCCTCGAAAGGGGGCCTGACCTTGGTGGCAGGTACAGGATTCGAACCTGTGTAGGCGTTAGCCGACGGATTTACAGTCCGCTCCCATTGGCCGCTCGGGCAACCTGCCTGGTGCGCCTCGCCCCGCCGAATCAGGCGGCCCGGGTTTGGTGCGACTAGCAGGGTACAACGAGGATGTACCCAACACGAAAACGGCCGAGTGCGCCACCTATCGGAGGGGCGCCACCAACCAGAGGGGATGGAATCCAATGGCGGATTCATCGTTCGACATCGTGAGCAAGGTCGACCGCCAGGAGGTCGACAACGCGCTCAACCAGGCGGCCAAGGAACTGGCCACCCGCTTCGACTTCCGCGGAACCGACACCACCATCGCCTGGAAGGGCGAGGAGGCCATCGAACTGGTCAGCTCTACCGAGGAGCGGCTGAAGGCCGCCGTCGATGTCTTCAAGGAGAAGCTGGTCCGCCGGGACATCTCCATGAAGGCGTTCGACGCCGGCGAACCGCAGGCCAGTGGGAAGACCTACAAGGTCACCGGCAGCCTCAAGCAGGGCATCGACACCGAGAACGCCAAGAAGATCAACAAGATCATCCGCGACGAGGGCCCCAAGGGCGTCAAGACGCAGGTCCAGGGCGACGAGATCCGGGTCAGCTCCAAGAAGCGCGACGACCTGCAGGCCGTCATCGCGCTGCTGAAGGGCTCCGACCTCGACGTGGCGCTGCAGTTCGTCAACTACCGCTGAGGCCGTCGGTCTCACCCATGATCGGGTGAATTGTTAGCGCGCCGGGGCCACTCTACGGTTTGCCGGTGGATGTTGGCGGCCGGCTGAATACGGTGTGCGGTGACGCTGTCGGTTGACCCCGTGGCGCTCGACGGTGCGGGCTCGTCGTTGGCCGATGCCGGCACCGACATCGACGTGACGCTGTCCGCGCTCACCGGAGCCCTGGCCGGGTGCGGCGCAATGTGCGGCAGCGACCCGGTGGGCGCGGCGATGGGCGATGCCTACGACCGGTCGGCGGACGCATTGATCGCGGCGATCGTCGCCGCGCGTAACGGGTTGGTCAATCTCGGTGACGGCGTGCGGATGTCGGCGCACAACTATGCGATGGCCGAGGCGCAGTCGGACGTGTCGAGCGGCCGCGCGATTTTCGTGATGGACAAACATGGCAATCTCTACGCATCGACCTACCAGCGACTCGGCTAATTCACGGCTAATTCCATCACTCGAGCTTCTTCAGCCGCGGTGAAGTTGCGGCCGCTGGCGAACTCATTGTCAAGGACGGAAGGATTGAGTTGTTGACGGTGCGCGCGACACGTGTAATCGCGAGCGCCTATCGTGTGGGTGACGAGCACCACACCCGCCACGAAGCGAGGCCGTCTGTGAGCACTCCGACGCAAGACGTCGACGTCGTCATCATCGGCGCGGGCATTTCGGGCCTGGGCGCCGCATACCGCATCAGCGAGGCCAACCCGGGCGTGCGGTACGTCATCCTGGAGCGCCGCGACCAGATCGGCGGCACCTGGGACTTGTTCCGCTACCCCGGTGTCCGCAGCGACAGCAGCGTCTTCACGCTGTGCTTCCCGTGGGAACCGTGGACGCGCCGGGAAGGCGTCGCCGACGGCGCGGACATCCGCGCGTACCTGACCGGCACCGCCCGCAAGTACGGCATCGACCGCCGCATCCGGTTCGGCACGGCCGTGCACAGCGCGGACTGGGATTCGGCGACGGACACCTGGACGGTGGACGCCGAGCGGGACGGCACCGCGGTCCGTTACCGCGGCCGGTTCGTCTTCTTCGGCAGCGGCTACTACGACTACGAGCAGGGCTACACCCCCGACTTCCCCGGCCTGGACACCTTCGCCGGAACCGTCGTGCACCCGCAGTTCTGGCCGGAGGACCTCGACTACACCGGCAAGAAGATGGTGGTGATCGGCAGCGGCGCCACGGCGATCACACTGGCTCCCGCGCTCGCCCGCCGGGCGGCCAAGGTGACCATGCTGCAACGCTCCCCCACCTACGTCGTCTCCGGGGGCCGCATCTCGCCCACCACCGAATTGGTGCGAAAAGTTCTCCCGCGCAAGGCATCCCATACCGTTGCCAAGTGGGGAAACGCAATTCGGGAGGGCCTGTTCTGGTTCCTGTCACGCCGGCGCCCAGACCTGATGCGGTCGATCCTGCGCCGGGTCGCGATCAAGAACCTGCCCGCGGATTATCCGGTGGACCTGCACTTCAAGCCGCGCTACAACCCGTGGGATCAGCGGCTGTGCCTGGACGCCGACGGTGACCTGTTCGCCGCGATCAGCGCCGGGCGCGTCGACGTCGTCACCGACACGATCGACCACGTCGACGCCACCGGGATCACCCTGACCTCCGGCGGCCATCTCGACGCCGACATCATCGTGACCGCCACCGGGTTGCGGTTGCAGGCTCTCGGCGGCGTCGCGATCAGCCTGGACGGCGTCGCGATCAAACCGCAGGATCGGTTCGTATACAAGGCGCACATGCTCGAGGACGTGCCCAACCTGGCGTGGTGCGTCGGCTACACCAACGCCTCCTGGACCCTGCGTGCCGACATGACCGCCCAGCAGGTGGCAAAACTCTTGTCCTACATGCGTTCCCGTGGCTACACCCATGCCTGTCCACACCCCGCCGACGGACCGATGCGGGAGAAGCCGGCCTGGGACATCGCGGCGGGCTACGTGCTGCGCGCACCCCATGCGCTGCCCAAGTCCGGCGTGCGCCGGCCATGGAACGTGCGGCAGAACTTCTTCGCCGACGCCATCGACCACCGGTTCGACCGGATCGACGAGGAGATGGTCTTCGGCCGGGCCGCCGACCGTGCCCCGGTGGCACTGAGTTCGTCAACTTCGGCCAATCCGGGACTGGACGGCAATACGCTCAGGGCATGACACCAGCGCTCCGGCAACCCAAGGTCGTCGTACTCGGCGGGGGCTCGTGGGGCACCACCGTCGCCGCCATCTGCGCCCGCCGCGGCCCGACGCTGCAATGGGTCCGTTCGCCCGACACCGCCGAGGACATCAACACCAACCACCGCAACACCGAGTATCTCGGCAAAGACGTCGTCCTGCCGGAATCGCTGCGCGCCACCAACGACTTCACCGAAGCGGCCAACTCCGCCGACGTCATCGTGATGGGCGTGCCGTCGCACGGATTCCGAAGCGTGCTCGTCGAACTGGCCAGGGAGTTGCGGCCCTGGGTGCCGGTGGTGTCGTTGGTCAAGGGACTCGAGCAGGGCACCAACATGCGGATGAGTGAGATCGTCGAGGAGGTGCTGCCCGGGCATCCGGCGGGCATCCTGGCCGGGCCGAACATCGCCAAAGAGGTCGCCGAGGGGTACGCCGCGGCGGCTGTGCTGGCCATGCCCGACCAACGACTGGCCGCTGATCTGGCAAAGCTGTTCCGCACCAAGCTGTTTCGGACATACACCACCGATGACGTAGTGGGCGTCGAGATGGCGGGAGCGCTGAAGAACGTATATGCGATCGCGGTCGGCATGGGCTACTCGCTGGGCATCGGGGAAAACACCCGGGCGATGGTGATGACCCGCGCGGTGCGCGAGATGGCCAAGCTCGGCGAGGCGGTGGGCGGGCACCGCGACACCTTCGCCGGCCTGGCGGGCATGGGCGACCTGGTGGTGACATGCACCAGCCAGCGCAGCCGAAACCGGCACGTCGGCGAACAACTCGGCGCCGGCAAGCCGATCGACGAGATCATCGCGTCGATGAACCAGGTCGCCGAGGGCGTCAAGGCCTCCAGCGTGGTGATGGAGTTCGCCGACAAGTACGGACTGAACATGGCGATCGCCCGCGAGGTCGACGCCGTCATCAACCACGGCTCCACCGTCGAGCAGGCCTACCGAGGCCTGGCCGCCGACAAGCCCGGCCATGAGGTGCACGGCGCCGGCTTCTGACGCCGTGGCCCGACCCGGCCGTCAGTTGATGTAGGGGTTGGTGCCCTTGGGCCGGTCCAGCATCGGGTTGACCGCACCGAAGGTGTAGCTGCCGGTCGGCGCGATGACGAACCCGGTCTGGTCGAAGCTGTTGCTGCAGATCGTGGAGTCACCGATCACGCCGCAGCTGACGGTGCTCGCCGAAAGCCTGGACCCGGCGGCGAGCGCCTTCACCGGCTTGTCGAATGCGTAGATCGGCCGGTCGGTAGTGGCGAAGCCAGGCTCGCCCGTCGCTCCGCCCGTCACGACGTTGGAACCGTTGGGAGCCCCCGGAAGTGGTCCGTTGCAGCCGTAGCTGCGGCCCGGGAGGTTCATCAGGCACGTCACCCCGCCCGGGCCGGTGAAGGCCCAGACACCGGGTCCCACGGCGAAGTCCACCGGGGAAGCCGGGGTCAGCGCATTGACGTTGGGTGGCGGCGGCGGGGACGGTGGCTCCGGTGTGGGATCGGACCAGGCCGGCGACGCCGACGCGACGGCGGCCGCCGCGATACCCGAGACCGCACCGATCAGGAGTTTGCACAGCACGTTGCCCACACTAGAGCAGTCGTGCCCTGCCTCCCGGACGTTACCGTTCGTTACCGGCCCAGGCCGCGACCGGCCATGTCCTCGAGGCGCTTGATGCGGTCGGGGATCGGCGGATGCGTGGAGAACAGCTTGCCCAGGCGCTCGCCCGCGCGGAACGGGCTGGCGATCATCAGATGCGCCTGGTCGGCCAGCTGCGGCACGGGCGGCAGCGGGGCCTGCTCGATGCCACCGGAGATCTTGCGCAGGGCCGAGGCCAGCGCCAGCGGATCACCGGACAGCTCGGCGCCCGACTCGTCGGCCTGGTACTCGCGCGACCGGGACACCGCCATCCGCACCACCGTCGCGGCGATCGGGCCCAGCAGCGACACCAGCAGCAGCGCCAGCGGGTTCGCGCCGCCGCCGCGGCCGCGGCTGGACATGCTGGCGAACATCGCCATGTTGGCCAGACCGGTGATCACCGAGGCCATCGCACCGGCGACGCAGGAGATCAGGATGTCGCGGTTGTACACGTGGGACAGTTCGTGGCCCAGCACCGCGCGCAGCTCGCGCTCGTCGAGGATCTCCAGGATCCCGGTGGTCACGCACACGGCCGCGTTGCGTGGATTGCGGCCGGTGGCGAACGCGTTGGGGTTCGCGGTGTTGGAGATGTACAGGCGCGGCATCGGCTGGTGGGCGGTGGTGGCGAGTTCCTTGACGATCCGGTGAATCTCCGGCGCCTGCACCTCGCTGATCGGTTGCGCCTGCATCGCGCGCAGAGCCAGCTTGTCGCTGTTGAAATAGGTGTAGACGTTGGTGCCGACGGCCATGAGCACCGAGATCCACAGGTAGATCCTGTTGCCGGTGGCGTTGGTGAACAGGCCGCCGATGAACACGATCAGGGCGGACATGCCAACCAGCAACGCGAATGTCTTGAACGTGTTGCGCGTCGGGTGCCAGGTCATCAGCGTCCTCCGGGGAGAATTTTCAACGGCGAATTGAATCGACCAGCTGATTAAACGTCAAACGAGTCGTCCAGGTTCCCGAACACCGTCAGCCGTGCCGGTTGACCGTGTAGTCGACCAGCGAACCCATCGCCCGTCGACCGGGACCGTCGGGCAGTGCGGCGAGCTCGGCGCGCGCCTGGTCGGCGTAGTTGCAGACCATCTGTTTGGCCATCGCGATGCCGTTGGACGCCCGTAACAGGGCGAGCGCCTCGGCCACCGACTCGTCGGTGACGGGCCCGGTGAGCACGTCGCGCAACCGGTCGGCCGCGGGCCCGCTCTCCCGCAGCGCATAGAGAACCGGCAGTGTGTGGACCCCTTCGCGGAGATCGGTGCCGGGCAGTTTGCCGGACTCGTCGGGGTTGCTCTCGATGTCGATGATGTCGTCGGAGATCTGGAAAGCGGTGCCGACGAGGCCGCCGAGCCGGGACAGCCGCTCGATCTGGTCGGGGCCGGCCCCGGAGAAGGTGCCGCCGAACCGGCCTGACGCCGCGATCAAGCATGCCGTCTTCTCGTAGACGACCTTGAGGTAGTGGTCGATTTCGTCGATGCCCTCGGTAACGCCGCGGGTCTCCCGCATCTGCCCGGTGACCAGTTCGGCGAAGGTGTCGGAAATGATCAGCACGGCTTCGGGGCCCAGCTGGGACACCAACCGCGACGCCGTGGCGAAGAGGTAGTCGCCGGCCAGGATCGCGATGTTGTTGCTCCACCGCGCGTTGGCGCTGGGCGCGCCGCGGCGCACCTGGGCCTCGTCCATCACGTCGTCGTGGTACAGCGTCGCCAGGTGGACCATCTCGATGACGGCGCCTGCCACGGTCACCTGCCCGGAGTCCGGATCGGGGCCCAGCGATGCGCTCAACACCGTGAACAGCGGCCGGAACCGTTTGCCGCCCGCGAGGAACAGGTGATGGACCGCCTCTGACATCAGCTCGTCGGCGCGGCCCAGTTCGGCCTCCATCAGGGCTTCGATCCGGGCCACACCGTCTCGGACGCGCTGCGCGAATTCGGCATCGCCGAAGTCCACCCCCGCAACCACGCTCACCGGTGTTGGCATTGGTCCAACATACTGTGCGACATGTGTCCGCAGCAGACCAGCACAGTTGACCTGGCGGTCGTCGGCGCCGGCCCGGCCGGATCGGCGGCGGCCGCGTGGGGCGCCCGCCACGGCCGTGACGTGCTGCTGATCGACGGCGCGACGTTCCCGCGGGACAAGACCTGCGGCGACGGTCTGACGCCGCGGGCGGTGACCGAGCTGGAACTGCTGGGCCTGGGCCCCTGGCTCGACGGGCACATCCGGCATGACGGGCTGCGGCTGGCCGGCTTCGGGTCCACCGTCGAGGTCCGATGGCCCGGCCCCTCCTTCCCGGCCGCGGGTTCGGCGGTGCCGCGCACCGAACTGGACGACCGCATCCGCCGGGTTGCCGAGGAGTCCGGTGCCCAGATGCGGCTTGGCTCCAAAGCCGTTGATGTGGAACATGATCCGACCGGCCGCGTGACGGCGGTGATGCTGGCCGACGGATCGCGGGTGCGGTGCCGGTGGTTGATCGTCGCCGACGGCGCCCGGTCGACGCTGGGGCGCGTGCTCGGCCGGCAGTGGCACCAGGAAACGGTGTACGGCGTGGCCGCGCGCGGATATCTGGCCTCGCCGCGCGCCGACGAGCCGTGGATATCGTCGGACCTGGAACTGCGCTCCGTCGACGGCGGGGTGCTACCGGGCTACGGGTGGATCTTCCCGCTGGGCAACGGTGAGGTGAACATCGGCGTCGGCGCGCTGGCCACCGCCAAGCGGCCCGCCGATGTCGCGCTCAAACCGTTGATCCGGCACTACACCGACCTCAAACGCGACGCGTGGGACTTCGACGGCGCGCCGCGCGCGGTGGCGTCGGCGTTGCTGCCGATGGGCGGCGCGGTGTCTGGGGTGGCCGGCCCGAACTGGATGCTGATCGGCGACGCCGCCGGCTGTGTGAATCCGCTCAACGGCGAGGGCATCGACTACGGCCTGGAGTCGGGCCGGCTGGCGGTCGAGCTGCTCGCCGAACCCGACCTCACCCGGGTCTGGCCCGCCGTGCTGCAGGAGCACTACGGCCGCTGCTTCTCGGTGGCCCGGCGGCTCGGGTTGCTGCTGACGATTCCGCGGTTCCTGCCGGCGGCGGGCCCGGTCGCGATGCGCTCGCCGAGGCTGATGAATGTCGCCGTGCGCGCGATGGCGAACCTGGTGACCGACGACGACGCCGACTGGCTCGCCCGGGTGTGGCGCACCGCGGGCACGGCGTCGCGCGCGCTGGACCGCCGCAAGCCGTTCAGCTGAGCGGCGCCGCCGCGTGCTGGCCCAGCACGGTGACCTCCATCATCCGCCGCACGCTGGCGCGCGATTCCTCGGAGTTGTCGTAATGCACCAACCGGCCGAGGTCGACCACCAGGGCCAGGGCGGCGTGTACCACGAACCTCGCCTGCGCGACGGTCAACTCGGGGCGGGCCGCGACCAGCAGCCGCACCCAGGACGCGACCGTCGACCGCTGGATGTTGCGCAGCATGACCTGATCGGCCGGCGGCAGATTGACCCGTTCCGCGTAGTAGACGTAGGCCAGCGCCGGTCATCGAACGACCGGGCGACATACGCCTCGATCAACCGGACGATCGCACGTTCCGGATCCGGGTCTGCGGCAACGATTTCGGCGACATCGCCGGACACCCGGTCGGCCGCGCGGCGGAACGCGGCCGCCAGCATGTCGGCCTTGCCGCCGAAGTACCGGTAGATGCCCGACGCCGGCATGCCCACCAGCGCGGCGATGTCCTCCACGCTGGTTTCGCGGTATCCGCGTTCGTTGAACAACGTCATCGACGCGCGCAACAGCGCCTCGTATCGCCCTGCGTCAGGCGGGATCTGGGCATCATCCGATTCGGCCGGCGCCGGCGCGGCGCCGGGCAATTCGACAGACAGCGCGGCGAGTGCCAACTGCCTTAGCACCGAACGGATTTCGGCAGTCGGCAGGCGAGCCCGATGGTCGGCGATGCTGCCGATGATCGACAGGGCGGCCGACGACAACGTCCAGCGATCCCTGGACGTCAGACCGGGCCGCAACCGTGACAACGGCTGCTGCAGTCGGCGGTTGACCAGCTCGACCTGTGCCATCAGCGTGGCCTGGTCGTCCCCGTGCAGATACCGGCCCTCCCAGCGGTACAGCCCACCGGAGGCGCGGTTCACGATCGCCGTGTCGATGAGGGCGGCGACGAGTTCGTCCAGCAGCACCGCCGGAGCAATGCCGTCGAAGGCGGCACCAGCAGCCTCGTCGGCGAAAGCCGTGCAGTCGACCAACTGCTGGCCGAGTGAGACCACCGCATCGCGGAACAACTCGTACTTGCTTGAGGAGTGCCGGTAGAGCGCGGCGGCCGAGATACCGACCGCGCCGGCGATGTCCTCCATGCTCACCGCGTGATAGCCCATCGCGCTGAACGCGGTTGCCGACGCCCGCGCGATCTGCGCCTTCCGGTCCTTCGGACGACGCTTCACCGCACGCGCAGGCGAGCCGTCATCCCGGGGCATATCCGACACCGTAACGCAACCGCCGGGTTCGGCGAGCGGTGCTGTTCCGCGAGCACGGGGCAACGGGCGATCCCCCCGGTGCGCAGCCCTGCGGTTGATTCAGCCTGCCGGATTGTCGGATACCGACTGGCCCACAACGTCTTTCTGTGAATCGCTGCTACCCGTGCTGAACCGAGACAGCTCCGCCAATCTGAGAATGGGCACGCCCCGCGGGTCGCCTATCAGGTCCGCACCGACGCCTATGTCGCGGAGATGGCAAATGCCAGCGGGCTGACCCCCCGGGGGTCCCGTGTACGTGGCCGGGGTGCCCGCGGGTCAGATCCGGAACATCGTCCTGGCCGGTGATCACGTCCGCATCGGGTTCCGCCTGGACAGCGCCCAGTCGCTGGGCAACCGGACCACCACCACCGTCCGGCTGCGCACACTGTTGGGCAAACGGCTCCTCGACATCATGCCCGCGGGCACCGTCGATCCCGGAAACCCGCTGACGGCCAGGGTCATTCCGCAGGAACGCACCACCGTTCCCTACAGCCTCGACGAAGTCGGACGCAAAGCCGAGCGTGCCGCCGACGGCGCGCCGTCAACGAGTCCATTCCCGACGACAACAGCGACCTGCACGCAGCATTGGCCGGGATGAGCAGCGCCAGTGGCGTATTCGCGCATTACGGCGCCAAGATCGACGGGCTGCTACGCATCTCCCGCGCACTGACCGACATGCTGGTGAAGCAGATCGCCACATCGGACCGGGACATGCGGCCCGCGATCCGCTTCGCCCACGAACACGTCACCACCGCCACCGCCACCGCCACCGCCACCGCCACCGCCACCGCCACCGCCACCGCCACCGAGGCGAAATACCATTCGCTGCAACCGGATCTGTTCCACTTCCAGCATGCGACCTACGTCGAGACAGTGTTCTGCATGGTCGAGACGTTCATCGGCCCGCTGGACGACGGTCAGCGCGAGACCCTTTTCCGGGGCTGCTGCGACTGGTACCGGCGGTACGGAATGTCCACCCGGCCGCTGCCCGAGACCTGGTCCGAGTTCACCGAGTACTTCGACGACTACTGTCGTGCCCAGTCACGGCCCGGCCCGCACTTCGAAGAGTTCCGCGACGAGATCTTCGACCCGTCGAACTGGTGGCCGCGCGTGGTTCCGCGGCCGGCGATCCGCGCCATGCAGCATCCCTACGCGCGTGAACTGGCCGGCATCGACGTGAGCGGCCGCGACACCCGATCGCTGCGGCTGTTCACCCGTACCTGCCGGGTGCTCACGCCTTGACCGCGGCGTGCAGCGCGACGATCCCACCGGTCAGGTTGCGCCACCGCACCTGCGACCAGCCGGCCCGGCCGAGCAGTCCGGCCAGCGCGGCCTGATCCGGCCACGCCCGGATGGACTCGGCCAGATACTCGTAGGACTCCGGATCGCTGGAGACCACGCGGGCCAGCGCCGGAAGCGCCCGCATCAGGTACTCCTTGTACACCGTCGAGAACACCGGCACCGTCGGCGTCGAGAACTCGCATACCACCAGCCGCCCGCCGGGCCGGGTGACCCGCGCCATCTCGCGCAGCCCGCCGACGGTGTCGACGACGTTGCGCAGGCCGAAGCTGATCGTCACGGCATCGAACGCGCCGTCGCCGAACGGCAGCCGGGTGGCGTCGCCCGCCACCTTCGGCACCGCCCGGCGTGAACCGGCCTTCAACATGCCGACCGAGAAATCACATGCGACACACCAGGCGCCCGACTTGGCGAGCTCGACGGTCGACACCGCCGTCCCGGCCGCCAGATCCAGCACCTTGTCGCCCGGCCCGATGTTCAGCGCCGCCCGGGTGGCGCGCCGCCAGGACCGGTCCTGACCCGCCGACAGCACCGTGTTGGTGATGTCGTAGCGGCGGGCCACGGCGTCGAACATCGACGCCACCTCACGGGGGTCCTTGTCCAGCGTCGCACGGCTCACGGATCGACGGTACCCGAATGGCCCGCTACCACACCCCGCGGATCACAGCGCCTTGCGGATCGGGTCGCGCCGACCGGTCACCGCTTCGTAGTGGCCGAGCAGTTCGTCGCAGATCGCCGGCCAGGTTCGACCCAGCACGCTGCGGCGTGCGGCCACCGAGTACCGCGTCCGCTGGGCGATCAGGTGATCCACAGCCGTCGGGAGCCGTTCACTGAACTCGTTGACCGCCAACAGGATTCCCGTCTGCATCGGCGCCACCAGATCGATCGGGCCGCCGGCCGCCGGAGCCACCACCGGCAACCCGGATGCCATCGCCTCCTGGACAGTCTGGCAGAAGGTCTCGTGCTCACCGGGGTGCACGAAGACGTCCATGCTGGCGTAGGCCGCGGCCAGTTCGCTGCCGTACAGGGCGCCGGCGAAAACCGCTGCCGGCATGGCCTTTCGGAGCTTGTCGCGGTCGACGCCGTCACCGACGATGACGACCCGCAGATCCGGGCGACCGGCCAGCACCGCCAGTCTTTCGACGTGCTTCTCAGGGGCCAGTCGCCCGACGAATCCGACGATGGGCCTGCCGTCCGGTGACCAGTGCCGCCGCAGCACCGAACTGCGGGCCGACGGCGCGAATCCGGTGACGTCCACTCCCCTGGCCCATCGGTGAACCCGCGGGATCCCGTGCGCGACAAGGTCTTCGATGGTCGCGCTGGACGGCGCCAGCGTGCGGTCGGCACGCGAATGCAGGTGCCGGAGCCACACCCAGGAGGCGCGTGCGGCTCCGCTGACACCGTAGCTGGCGGCGAACCCGGCGATGTCCGTCTGGAATACCGCCACCGTCGGCGCTCCGATGAGCCGAGCGGCGCGCAGACCGCCGTAGCCCAGCAGTGCCGGGGAAGCCAGGTGCACGACGTCGGGGTCGAAGCCGCGCAGCACGCGCGTCATCCGCGGCCACGGAATGCCCAGCGGCAGCGATGTGACCTTCGGGAACATCCGGGATGGCACCCGGTGCACCCGAACACCGTCGTGCACGCGGTCGGCAGGTGGCCCACCGGGCGGATTGTCGGGGGCGACGACGAGTGCCTCGTGGCCGGTGCGGTGCAGATGTTCGAGCACCCGCACCACCGAATTGCTGACCCCGTTGACGTTCGGCAGGAAACTCTCGGCGACGATCGCAACGCGCACACGGCAAGGGTGACAGCGGGGCGTGTCGGCGAGGTTGCGTCCAGGCAGACGAGACGCGAAAAGCCGGTGCCCGACCGGCTCACCGCCCCGATGCGCGCCTGGTGAGCCGTTTCTCCAGCAGGTTGAGCCCGAACAGCGCCGCGGCCGCCACCAACCAGCTGACCACCGCCACCGACAACGCGGGGATGATCGCCAGCCGCGCGGTTCGGCCCTGTACCCGCACCAGGTCGGGGTTGGAGCGGTCGTACTCGACATAGATGCGCATGCCGGTGTCCAGTTCCGACGGGTAGAGCACTCCCAGTTCGGGCCGATAGGTCACCCGGTCGGGGGTGACGAACTCGATGGTTGACCGGCGCGGGCCGGCGCTGAGCACCTCCGCCGCGGCCACCCCCATATTGGACTCGATGGCCAGATCGTTGCGCCATGCGCCGGCGACTAGGAGTACCGTCGCGGCTGTCATCACCGTGACGGGCACCAGCACGACGATGCGGGCACCGCGGATCACCTTGCCCGGCAACGTCTTCGGGGGCACCCCGGTGGGCCCGTGGATCAGGGCCTGCCACCATCTGTTCAGGGTTTCCAGACGCTGGCGCGACACCCTGCCGATCGGCACTACAGCGCCGCCCTGATGGACGCGTGCAGCCGGCGCAATGTGGACCGGTCGGCTTTGACCTCGACCACCCGCATCCCGGTGAACGGCTCGTCGAGCGTCGCCGCGAGCTGGTCGGCATCGGCTTGGCGGTGGTCGACGTGGTAGGCGCGGCACAGCCCACCGACATCGATGTCGTGCGGAGTGCCGAAGATCCGCGAGGAGACTTCGGAGAACCGGGGGTCGCCCTGCTCGAGCAGTTCGAATATGCCGCCGCCGTTGTCGTTGGACACCACGATCGTCAACTGCTGCGGGGTCGGCTCGGTCGGACCGATCATCAGCCCGGACGCGTCGTGCACGAACGTGAGGTCACCGATCAGGGCGACGGTGCGCCCGCCGGTGCGGTCGTGGGCCAGCGCCGCGCCGATGGCCGTCGACACGGTGCCGTCGATGCCGGCCACCCCGCGGTTGGACCGCACCGCCACCCCGCGTGTTGCCAGCCCGGCCAGGGCCACGTCGCGCACCGGGTTGGACGCGCCGAGCACCAGTTGGTCGCCGGCACGCACGGCGCCGGCGACCGCGGCGGCCACGTGCAGACCGGTGGTCAGCGGATGGGCCGTCAACTGTCCGCGCACGGCGGCCAGTGCGTGTCGATTGACCTCGGCGCAGCGCCGCAGCCACGCGAGATCCGGTGCACCCCGGGTTACCGCGCGGGTCCCGGTGGCCAGCGAATTGCCCGACACGTCGGGCCAGCGCGGTCCGGTGGTCAGCGCCAGAACCGGCACCGCCGGATCGGCCAGCAGCGCCGACACCGGCCGGTGCAGCGTCGGGCGGCCCAGCATGATCACCTGCTGCGGGTGCAGTAGTGGCAACGCGAGGGGATGCAGCGGATTCGCCGGTACCGGTGCCGTCGGCTCGGCCACGGTCGGCAGGGCCGCCAGATTCGGGTGGACACCGGCGCCGTGCCCGGCGATGACCACGGTGTCCGGGGTGAGGTCGACGTCCAGCGGCTGGTCGAAGGTCACCGGCGGGGTGTAGGTCCACGGGCCGCCGTCCGGCCGGCCGTGGGGCGCCGGGCCGTCCTCGAGATCGGGCACCAGCGGTTCGCGCAGCGGGATGTCGAACTGCACCGGTCCCGCGTTCGCGGTCCGGGAACCGGTGGCCGCCGCCAGGACCCGGCAGGTGGCCGAGCGCCACTGCGCGTTGAGGGCGTCCATCGGAGCGCCCGCGATCTGTTCGGGGGCAAGCCCGAGGCTGATGGAGGCACGCACTTGCGTGCCGAAGTAGCCGAGTTGCTCCATCGTCTGGTTGGCGCCGGTGCCCAGCAGTTCGTAGGGCCGGTTTGCGCTCAGGACGATCAGCGGCACCCGGGCGTAGTTGGCCTCCACCACCGCCGGCCCGAGGTTGGCCACCGCGGTGCCCGATGTCATCGCGATGCAGACCGGGGCCGCGGGCCCGTCTCCTCCGACCGCCAGCCCGATCGCGAGATAACCCGCGGTGCGCTCGTCGATGCGCACATGGAGCCGGATCCGGCCCGCGCGGTCGGCGTCGGCCAGCGCGAACGCCAGCGGTGCGTTACGTGAGCCCGGACACAGCACCACGTCGCGGACACCGCCGCGGATCAGTTCGTCGACGACGATGCGGGCCTGCACCGTCGATGGATTCACCCGTCCAGCCTGTCACACCCGGGCGGCGGCGAAGAATTCCAGAATCGCGTTGTTGACGGCGTCGGGCTTCTCGATGAACCCGAGGTGGCCGGTGTCGGGGAGTTCGAGGTAGTCGGCGTTCGGGATGGCGGCGGCCACTTCGGCGCCCAGGTACGCCGGCACCACCACGTCGTCGGCGAAGCCGATCACCAGCGTCGGGGCGGTGATACCGCGGTAGGCCGCCAGCCGGTTCTGCGTGGGCGCGACGTTCACCTGCGCGTGCAGCCCCGGGGTAGTCTTGACGGGCCACATGGTGAACATGTCGATCCAGTCGGCGACGAACTTGTCGTCGTTCAGAGAACGCGGCGAAAAACCTTCCAGCAGACGGATTTTCGCGTCGAACTCGGCTGGCGGCTGGACGTCCGATGCCATCAACTTGTTCTCGGCGTCCATGAAGAAGGTGCGCGTGCGGTCGTGGCGGCCGCGGGTGGCCATCAGGACGGCCTGGCTCACCAATTCGGGGCGGGCCAGCATCAGCTCCTGGGCGATGTAAGACCCCATCGACACCCCGACCAGGCGGACCGGGCCCCCGACGAGTTGTTCGATGATTGTCGCGGTGTCGCCGACCATGGTCGCCAGCGTGAAGCCCTGGGCGTTCTCGGTCTTGCCGATCCCGCGGTTGTCGAAGGTGATGCACCGGTAGCCGGCCCGCTGGAAGGCCGGGATCTGAAAGAGGTGCCAGGTGCGTCCGGCGCCCCCGCGCCCCGCGATGAACAGCACGGGATCGCCGGCACCGCGATCGTCGAATTCCAGGTTGATCACCCGCGCGACGGTACCGGACGTGGGATTTCGGCGTGGTTAGGGGCGGTCAGCGCCCGTAACCACGCCGAAGTCGAAGCCAAGGGAACCGATTACGCGCGTTGAAGGTCAAACTCAAGGTGATTGACGATTTCGCCCGCCGCCACGACGGAGTCATCACGCTGGCGCACGCACGTGCGGCCGGGCTGAGTCTCGATGCGGTAAAACGCCTGGTGCGCTCGGGTCACTGGCGGAGGCTTGCCCGGGGCGTCTACTTCATAGACGATCGGCCGTTCGGAGACAGCGCCCGGGTGCGAGCGGCTGTGTGGGCGCTGGGGCCACACGCGGCCGCCAGCGGCCTTGCCGCGGCGTGGTGGCACGGACTGACCGAATCGTCGTCGGATGTCGTCGAGGTCACCGTCCCTCGCAACAGCAATGGTCGATGCCCCGAGGGCGTGCGAATCCGCCGGCGCGATCTGCACCCGCGTGACGTCTGCGAACGACGTGGGTTGTCGGTGACGGCGCTCGATCTGACCGCGATCGAGGCCGCTGCGCGGATCGGCGGCGGGCCGCAGGTGATGGATCGCGCCCTGCAGCGACACACCCAACTCGGTTCGCTGTGGCAGGCACAGGTTCGCAACAAGGGCCGATACGGCTCACCGCGCGCGCGTTTGTTTCTTCAGGCCGCCGGCGACAACGCACACTCGAAGGCGGAACGGCTTCTCATCGACCTACTCGAGAAGGCCGGCATCCACGGATGGATCGCGAACTACCCGGTTGGTCCGTACCGGGTTGACAACGCCTTTCCCGATCAGAAGGTGGCGATCGAGATCGACGGCTTCGCCTTTCACACCGATGCCACTGTGTTCCAGCATGACCGGAGCCGACAGAACTACCTGATAATCAACGGCTGGCGGGTGCTGCGATTCACCTGGTGGGATCTCGTCGAACACCCCGAACGGGTCATTGCCGAGGTCCGGCGCGCGATTTCGGCGTGAAAACGGGCGCTCTCCGCCCGTACGCACGCCGAAATCACTCAGCGGCGGGCGAGCCGGCGCCGTGCGGCATCGATGGCGTGCGCCCAGAGCAGCGACGACGCCGCCTTCAACTGGGTCGGGTTGGCCAGCTCCCTGGTCATCTCGGCCGTGGCCGCGGCCCTGGTGCGGGCCGAGGCCTTGGACGTGTGCCCCGAGTCGAACGGCGGCTGCGGGTCGTACTCCATGGACAGCTGGATCACCTTGGCGCGCTCGGCACCGGCGATCTGACCGGCCAGCCACAGCCCCAGGTCGATCCCGGCGGACACGCCCGCAGCGGTGACGATCCTGCCCTCGGCGACGATCCGCTGGTCGCCGACGGCCGTGACCCCGAGCGCCTTGAGCGCGGGCAGCGCCATCCAGTGCGAGGTGGCCCGCTTGCCGGCCAGTAGACCGGCGGCGGCCAGGATCACCGAACCCGAGCACACCGACGTCGTCCAGGCGGCGGATTCGGCGGCCCGCCGAAGCCAGGCGAGCAGAACCTCGTCGCGGGCGTGCTCCATGCTGGAGAATCCGCCGGGGACGAGAATCAGTTCGGGCGAGGGGGTTTCGGCGAAGGTGTGGGTGGCGCCGACCAGCAGAATGCCGGAATCCGCTGCGATGGGCCCGGTTTCGTGCCACACCAGGCGAACCTCTGCGCGGGGCAGATAGCGCAGAACCTCGTAGGGGCCGATGAAGTCCAAGGCGGTGAATCCGGGGTAGAGCACGATGGCGATCTGCATGGCGGGTCCCTTCTAGGCGTGGGCGAAGGTTCGCCGGTACTGGTCTGGGGATATCCCGATGCGCCGAACGAAGTTGCGCCGCATGGTTTCTGCGCTGCCGAAGCCGCAGCGCGCGGCGATGGCGCTGACGGGGTCGGCCGATTCCTCGAGCTGGCGGCGGGCCGCATCGATGCGGATCCGCTCGACGTAGGCGGCTGGCGGTTCGCCGATCTGCTCGGTGAACACCCGGGTGAAGTGACGTGGGCTCATCGCGGCCCGGCGGGCCAGGTCGGCCACAGAGTGAGCGCCGCCGGGCGCCGATTCGATGGCCTCCTGCACCTGGCGGATCGGTCGGCGTCGGGCCCGCGGCATCCACACCGGGGCGGCGAACTGGGTCTGCCCGCCGGGGCGGCGCAGGTACAGCACGAGCCAGCGGGCCACCGTCTGCGCCAGCTCGGTGCCGTGATCCTCCTCGACCAGCGCGAGCGCCAGATCGATGCCGGCGGTGACCCCGGCCGCCGTCCACACGTGCTCCGAACTGCGCACGAAGATGGGCTCCGGGTCGACGTCGACCGCCGGGAACCGGGCGGCCAGCGTGTCGGCGTACGCCCAGTGGGTGGTGGCGCGGCAGCCGTCGAGCAAACCGGTTCCGGCGGCCAGCACCGCGCCCGTGCAGACACTGACGACGCGTCGCGTCCGTGCCGAGACGCTGCGGATCCAGTCCGTCAGCCGGTCGTCGCCGGCCGCGGTGTCGACGCCGAAGCCACCCGGCAACACCAGGGTGTCGATCGGCCGTCGCGGGTCGGGCAGCGGCCGGGTGACGAACTCCAGGCCCGTCCCGGCTCGCACGGGCCGCCCGTCCGCCGACACCAGGGTGAGGTCGTAGCCCGCGTCGGGCCCGTCGGCGGCCAGCAGCTGCGACGCACCGGCGAAGACGTCGAACGGGCCCACGATGTCCAGGGACTGCACGCCCGGATAGGCGAGCACCACCACCGACCGTCTCATGTGGTCCATCCTGACCCGCGGCCGCCGTGGCGTCTACGCCATGTATCCCACAGATCAGGACATGGGCGGCAGGTGCGCGTAGCAGTCGGCGATCCGTCGCAGCCACCAGTCGCGCCGCGGGCCGGGGGCACGCAATGCGTCGAGCCGGGCCGGCTCCGGCACCACCGGACCGATCGGCAGGAAACCGTCCTGCATGGGACGGGGTTCGGTCACGTCCTCGGCGAACAGGCCGCCGGTGCCCAGCCCACAGGCATGCCGCAATTCGGGGAGCGCCGCGGCGGCGGTCAGACCGGCACCGATGCCGACCGCGGAGTCCAGTGCGCTGGAGACCACCACTGGGACGTCGATCTGTCCCGCGATCGCCAGCAGGGCCGAAATGCCACCCAGCGGGGCAACTTTGAGTACCGCGACATCAGCGGCCCGGGCCCGTACCACCCGCAGCGGGTCGTCGGCCTTACGGATGGATTCGTCGGCGGCCACCGGGGTGTCGATGCGCCGGCGCAGCTCGGCCAACTCGCCGACCGTCGCGCAGGGTTGCTCGAGGTACTCCAGTGGCCCGTCGGCGGTCAGGGCACGCGCGGCGGTCACCGCCTCGTCGAGCGTCCAGCCGCCGTTGGCGTCGACCCGCACCGTCGCGATGGCCGCGCGCACCGCGTTGACCCGGGCGACGTCGTCGGCCAGCGCCTGTCCGGGTTCGGCGACCTTCACCTTGGCGGTGCGCGCGCCGGGGAACCGGGCCAGCACCTCGGCAACCTGACCCGGCGGCACGGCCGGCACCGTCGCGTTGATCGGAATACGGTCGCGTTGGGTCAACGGGTTTGTGCCGTAAGCGGATTCGATAGCCGAGGCTAACCAGTTCGCCGCCTCGGCGGGTTCGTACTCGAGGAACGGGCTGAACTCCCCCCACGCCGCCGGCCCGTCGATCAGCACGACCTCGCGCTGCATCAGACCGCGGAAACGCACCCGCATCGGCAGCGCCACCACGTGTACGCGGGCGAGCAGCTCGTCGAGTGGCGGTGCCTTCCCCAGGTCCTGGGCCATGCCCCGAGCCTGCCACGCCCGCCGATGTACTAGAACTGCAACACGTTCTAGTCTGGCCCTCATGAGCCCAGCGAGTCGACGATGCGGGACAAAGTCCCGAGGAGGAGCGAGCATATGAGCCCAGCGCCCGACGACCTGCTGCGTCACCCCGTCCACTCCGGTCACCTGCTGATCGGTGCGCTCAAACGGCACCGGGACAAGCCCGTGCTGCACCTGGGTGACACCACCCTGACCGGAGGCGAGCTGGCCGCGCGGATCAGCCAGTACATCCAGGCGTTCGAAGCGCTCGGCGCCGGGTCCGGTGAGGTGGCCGGCTTCCTCTCGCTGAACCGGCCCGAGGTGCTGATGATCACCAGCGCGGGCCAGACGCAGGGCTACCGCCGGCTGGCGCTGCACCCGCTGGGTTCCCTCGACGACCACGCCTACGTGCTCACCGACTCGGGCGCGACCTCGCTCATCATCGATCCCAACCCCATGTTCGTCGAGCGCGCGATCGGCCTGATGGGCAAGGTCGCGGCGCTCAAGCAGGTGCTGACCATCGGGCGGGTGCCGGCGGAGCTGGCCGACGCCGCGGATGCCGCCGGAATCGCCGCGGTGGACCTGACCGCCAAGGCCGCCACGTACGAGCCCGGGCCGCTGGTCGCCGCGAACCTGGCCCCTGACTACGTCAACGGCCTCTCCTACACCGGCGGCACCACTGGCAAGCCCAAGGGCGTCATGATGACGACGCAGGCGACCACCACCATGACGACCATCCAGCTGGCCGAATGGGAGTGGCCGGAGAGCCCGCGGTTCCTGATGCTCACTCCGCTGTCGCACGCGGGTGCCGCCTACTTCCTCCCGACGGTCATCAAGGGCGGCGAACTGCACGTGATGGCCAAGTTCGACCCGGCCGAGGCGTTGCGCTACATCGAGGAGCACAAGATCACCGCGACGTTCGTGGTGCCGGCGATGCTGTATGCGTTGATGGATCACCCGGATTCGCACACGCGCGACCTGTCGTCACTGGAGACCGTGTACTACGGCGCCTCGGCGATCAACCCGGTTCGGCTGGCCGAGGCCATCGCCCGGTTCGGGCAGATATTCGCGCAGAACTACGGGCAGTCCGAGGCGCCGATGGCGATCTCGTATCTGGCGAAGAAGGACCATGACGAGAAGCGGCTGTCGTCGTGCGGCCGGCCGACGCTGTTCGCGCGGTGCGCGCTGCTGGGCCCCGACGACAACCCGGTGCCCCAGGGTGAGGTGGGCGAGGTGTGCGTGTCCGGGCCCCTGCTGTCGGGCGGCTACTGGAAACTGCCCGAGGAGACCGCGAAGACCTATCGGGACGGCTGGCTGCGCACCGGCGACATGGCCCGCGAGGACGAAGACGGCTTCTGGTTCATCGTGGACCGGGTCAAGGACGTCATCGTCACCGGCGGGTTCAACGTGTATCCCCGTGAGGTGGAAGACGTTGTCGCCGAACATCCTTCGGTGGCCCAGGTGTGTGTGGTGGGCGCGCCGGACGACAAGTGGGGCGAGACGGTCACCGCGGTGGTGGTGCTGCGTTCGGATGCCGGCACCGATCCGGAGTCGGTGCAGCGGATGACCGCCGAGATCCAGGCGGCGGTCAAGGACCGCAAGGGTTCGGTGCAGGTGCCCAAGCAGGTGGTGGTGGTCGATGCGCTGCCGCTGACGGGCCTGGGCAAGCCGGACAAGAAGGCGGTGCGGGCACGGTTCTGGGAGGGCGCTGCGCGGTCGGTCGGCTGACGATCCACCGCTGAGGGTGCGTGTCGGTCCACCGCCACGCCGCTCAGAGCGTACTTCTGCGCACACTCGCCGCGCTCCGGTAGCGGCTTTGGCACGATGACACCGTGGCGGTGCGGGCGGTGCTCTTCGACTACTCCGGCACGCTGTTCCGCCTGGAGGAGGACGACACCTGGTTCGAGGGCCTGATCGTCGACGACAAACTGGTCGACGGGCACGCGCAGGCCGAGTTGATGCGACGGCTGACGGCTCCGACGGGCCGACCCGTGGACATGAACCCCGAGGAATACCAGGCCTGGGTCAACCGCGACCTGGCACCGCATCTGCACCGTGAGGCCTATCTGCACGTGCTGCGGGAATCGGGCCTGGCCCATGAGCACGCCGAGTCGCTGTACCGGCGGGTGATCGACCCGGCGTCCTGGACCGCCTACCCCGATACCGCCGACGTGCTGCGCCGGTTGTCCGAGCAGGCAATCCGCACCAGCGTGGTGTCCAACATCCCGTTCGACATCCGCCCCGCGTTCGCCGCCGCCGACGCCGGCGCCGACGATTACGTCCTGTCCTTCGAGGTCGGCGTGGTCAAGCCGAACCACGAGATCTTCGACATCGCACTCGAACGACTCGGGGTCGCCGCCGCGGACGCGGTGATGGTCGGCGACAGCGAGGAGGCCGACGGCGCCGCCCGGGACGTGGGTTGCGGATTCGTCCTCGTCGACCCGCTGCCGACGTGGGAGCGCCCCGACGGCCTGCTGCGCGGACTGCGCGACTACGGTGTGACGGTCTGAGACTCGCCCGCCTGGGTAGCCTCGGTGCGCGGTGTTCGTGCCCCGGGCACGTTACGGTGTGAAGCCGTGAGCGAGAACCCGTTCGACCCCAGCCTGTGGCGGCCCGTAGACGGATTCGCCGACCTGACCGACATCACCTACCACCGCCACATCGGCGCCGACGGGCGGCCCCGGCCGACGGTGCGGGTGGCGTTCAACCGGCCCGAGGTGCGCAACGCGTTCCGCCCGCACACCGTCGACGAGCTCTATCGTGCGCTCGATCACGCGCGCATGTCGCCGGACGTCGGCGTGGTGTTGCTGACCGGCAACGGTCCCTCTCCCAAGGACGGCGGTTGGGCGTTCTGCTCCGGCGGGGATCAACGCATCCGCGGCCGCAGCGGCTACCAGTATGCGTCCGGCGACACCGCCGACACCGTGGACGCCGCCCGCGCCGGCCGACTGCACATCCTCGAGGTGCAGCGTCTGATCCGGTTCATGCCCAAGCCGGTCATCTGCCTAGTCAACGGCTGGGCGGCCGGCGGCGGGCACAGTCTGCACGTGGTGTGCGACCTGACGCTGGCCAGCCGTGAGCATGCGCGCTTCAAGCAGACCGACGCCGACGTCGGCAGTTTCGACGGCGGCTACGGCAGCGCGTATCTCGCCCGGCAGGTGGGGCAGAAATTCGCCCGGGAGATCTTCTTCCTCGGCCGCCCCTACACCGCCGAGCAGATGCACCACATGGGTGCGGTCAACGAGGTCGTCGACCACGCCGATCTGGAGCACGTCGCGCTGGAGTGGGCCGCGGCCATCAACGCCAAATCGCCTCAGGCGCAACGGATGTTGAAGTACGCGTTCAACCTGCTCGACGACGGACTGGTGGGCCAGCAGTTGTTCGCCGGCGAGGCGACCCGGCTGGCGTACATGACCGACGAGGCGGTGGAAGGCCGCGACGCGTTCCTGGAGAAGCGGGACCCCGACTGGAGCGAGTTCCCCCGCTACTTCTGAGCGGTTCCGCCGCGCTCCGGGGCGCTGACCGCCCGTCCGTACGCCGAAATCTAGACTGACTCCCCGTGAGTCTGCGCCGCACACTTCTCCAGCCGTTCGTCCTGGCGGGAATGCGCCCGCCCACCGGCCTGCCGCGGCTGCCCGGGGCCAGGCGCGTGGACCTGCGCGGCAAACGCGTCCTGCTCACGGGGGCCTCCTCGGGAATCGGTGCGGCCGCGGCCGAGAAGTTCGCCGACGCGGGGGCGACGGTCATCGCCGTCGCCCGCCGGCAGGAACTGCTCGACGCCCTCGCCGCGCGGATAACCGAACGCGGCGGTGACGCCCAGGCCGTCAGCTGCGACCTGTCCGATCTCGACGCGATAGATGAACTCGCGAAAACCGTTGGTCCCGTTGATATTCTGGTCAACAACGCGGGCCGGTCGATCCGCCGGCCGCTGGCCGAGTCGCTGGACCGCTGGCATGATGTCGAGCGCACGATGGCGCTGAACTACTTCTCCCCGCTACGGTTGATCCGCGGGTTCGCACCGGCGATGATCGAACGCGGCGACGGCCACATCATCAACGTCGCCACCTGGGGCGTGATGAACGAGGCGGCGCAGCTGTTCGCGGTCTACAACGCCTCCAAGGCGGCCCTGGCAGTGGTCAGCCGGGTGGTCGAAACCGAATGGGCGCCGAAGGGAGTGCACTCGACGACGCTGTACTACCCGCTGGTGGCAACCCCGATGATCGCACCGACGCGCGCCTACGACGGGCTGCCGGCCCTGTCCTCCGACGAGGCCGCCGACTGGATGATCACCGCCGCGCGCGACCGCCCGATCCGGATCGCGCCGCGGGTGGCGGTGACCTCACGCGCGATCGACGTGGTGGCCCCGGGGGTGGTCAACGGGCTCATGAAAAGGCAGCGTTTCCAGCCGGGCTGACGGCGCCCAACGGCCCGCGGTGCTCGGCAAAGGTTCACGGTGACCGGCGTGTCGGCGGCCCGGCACGCACGGTCGCCGGGAAAGTGGGTGCCATGGAGATCCTGGCCAGCCGCGTGCTGCTGCGGCCGGTGGACTACCAACGCTCGCTGCGGTTCTATCGCGACGCCCTCGGCCTGGCCGTGGCCCGGGAATACCAGGGCGGCACCGTGTTCTACGCCGGCCAGTCCCTGATCGAGCTGGCCGGCCACGGGGCGCCACCGCCGGGCTCGCCGCCGTTCCCGGGCGCGCTGTGGCTACAGGTTCGCGATGTCGGCGCCACCCAGGCGGAACTGGAAAGCCGGGGCGTCAGCATCGCCCGCGCCGCCCAACGGGAGCCGTGGGGGCTGCATGAGATGCACGTGGCCGATCCCGACGGGGTGGCCCTCATCTTCGTCGAGGTGCCCGCGGATCATCCGCTGCGCCGCGACACCAGGGGTTAGCGAACGCCGGCCAGCGGCCAGCCCACCAAGGCCAGGCGCGCGGCGACCTGGTGCATCTCCTCTTCGGTCGGCTCCTTCTCGGAGACCTGCCGGATGGCGTCCTGGATCTGCTCGACGGTGACCGGCTCGTCGCCCTGCAGGAGCACGGTGCGTGCGGCCTGCACGACCTCGTCCTCGGAGAGGGTGCGGGTCAGCAGCGCCAGCACCGGGTAGTAGTCCTTGGGCGGAACGCCCTGCGGATACCCGGCGCGCACCCAATTCAGAACGCTGTCAAGGAGTTTCGAGGTCTCAGGCATGTGTCACCTCACTTCTTCGGCAGGAACGGGAACAGGTCGACACCGAAATGGTGGATGATGGTGCCCCGCGTGATCCACAGGATC
>WBZP01000323.1_pt1 | contig 66231 bp, 67 predicted proteins | sample 5204301 | NCBI WGS metagenome assembly WBZP01 (sample SAMN12412401, study PRJNA552823) | activated sludge metagenome | isolation source: activated sludge from nitrification reactor of wastewater treatment plant... | place: USA: Pennsylvania | collected 2017 | reverse complement strand
CGCGGGATCCGGATGGCTGCTTGCCGGTTCCTCGGCTGCCCTGCTCTTGCTGATCGCCCTCATCACCCTGCTCATCGACTATCCCGACGAGCAGCATCGTGCGGTCATGCCGCTGGCACGTCGACTACTTTCCGCTGGGGTCGTGGCGTCCCTGGTGGTCGGTGTCCTGATGCCAGCCCCGTGGCTCTTGGCTCTCCTGCTGTTTCTCATTCACGCCGTTGTCTGGTTCTCGCTCTTCGTGGCCCTTGCCAGGCATACCGACCTGTTCACGCGCCATGACGGCCCGGCCGATGCGTGAGTTCTACGATCGACCCATGGCGACCAGTCGCAGACCACTACTGATACTCCGCGCGCTTCGAGCAACCATGCTCGACCAGCAGGGCCGCGCCATTGCCGGCGTGCTGGGCGTGCAACTGATCGTCGGCATGGTGTTCTATCACCTGGTCGAGCATTGGCGATGGCTGGACGCGCTGTATTTTTCGGTCGCGACTCTGACCACTGTCGGCTATGGCGACTTCTCGCCCACAACCGATCTCTCGAAGGTGTTCACGATGGGTTTCCTCATCACCGGGATGGGGATCGTAGCCGCCTTCGTCGCGGCCTTGGGCGAGAACGCTCTTCGTGAATATGAGCGCGAGGGGCCCCGGCAGTCCTAGTGGGACAGCCCAGCCGCAGATCTTCTCAGCCGCAGATCTTCATCGACGCGTCGGTCAAGTTGCCCAGGGCGGTGCTGAACTCCGGGAGATGCTCCAGCGCAGCTGTGGCATCCATGCCGACGACTTTCGAACTCACAGCCTGCATGGCGTCAACTAGCGGTGCGGCCGGAGCGGGCACGGCCTTGATCGCATCGGCGGTGAAGGTGGCGTCGAGGTCCGCCTGCGTGACCTTGCCGGTATTTGCCTTGGCGCCGATGGTGGTCGCGCCCGCAAGGATGGAACTGATCGCTGCGCACTCCGGTGAGGAGGTGCCGTACGTCTTCAGTCCGCTCAGATCAGGGCCGGGTTCCGTCGTGGGTGTGGACGAGGACGGCGTCGGGGTAGGCGTCGGCGTGATCTCGGTAGAGCTCGCTGCCGACGTGGTCGTGTTCGAGGTGCTCGGGCTGGTCGAGCCACTCGAGCAGGCGCCCAACGCTATAACCGTCAGGGTCAGGGCAAGCACACGCACGGACACGACAAAGACCTCCGGAGTGGATCGGACGACTACTCGACTACTGGGGGGCTGGGCGAGGCCCTGGCACCCCCCAGTTTGGCAGTCAGTTCTCCTCTTACGCGGGCCGACCACGCCTGTTGGGGCCGATTGAGTACCAGGATGAGTGAGGTTGAGTACTGGCCTACCCTTGCTCGCGGTCAGTACCGATCAGCCCGCGATGTGAGCAGGGTGCTGACGCGAGTTGTGGTGTGGCAGTAGGCTGGCGTAGCCGATGAGGTGCGATACCCAGGCAGGGGTTCACGGCGTGTTCTTTGCGTGGCCTGTCTACTGTTCGCTGGAGGAAAGCATGCATCGGTACGGTTCGGTCATCCGGCTACGCCCCGAGATGGAGGCCCGGTACCGAGAGTTGCACGCCGCGGTCTGGCCGGAAGTGCTGGCACAGATCTCGGCGAGCAATATCCGCAACTACACAATCTTCCTGCGCGACGGGGTGCTCTTCTCGTACTTCGAGTATGTCGGGGAGGACTTTGCGGGCGACATGGCGCGGATGGCGCAAGACCCGACGACCCAGCAGTGGTGGCAGTTGACCGACCCCTGCCAAGAACGGCTGCCCGAAACCCCTGACGGAGAGCAGTGGGCTCCGATGGAGGAGGTCTTCCATGTCGACTGACAACGTGCGTCTCGACGCTCATCATCATCTGTGGGATCTCGACGTGCGCCCTCAAGGGTGGACCAAAGAATTCCCCGTATTGGATCGTTCGTTCCGCATGGATGATCTCGCACCTCTCCTGCAGGCCAATGAGATTGGTGGCACGATCCTCGTCGAGACGATCAATGTCGGCCCGGAGACCGGCGAGTTCCTCGCCCTTGCGGCGCAGGACCCGACCATTCGGGGGGTCGTTGGTTGGGTTGACCTGACCGCCTCCGACGTAGCCGATCGCCTTGCCGAGTTGCGTGCATTGCCTGGCGGCGATCATTTGGTGGCCGTCCGTCATCAAGTGCAGCTAGAGCCCGACCCCAATTGGTTGATCCGTGAGGACGTCCTTGCGGGCCTTCGGGCTGTCGCGGACGCTGGGCTGGCCTTCGACCTCCTTGTCCTCCCACACCAACTACCCGCCGCCATCGAGGCCACCCGCCGGGTCGACCACATGAACTGGGTCCTGGACCACGCCGCCAAGCCGCCCATCGCGAGCGGCGAGCTCCAACCCTGGCAGTCCTTGATCACCGAGCTGGCCGGCGAACCCTCGGTCACCTGCAAACTCTCGGGGCTGGTCACTGAGGCGAGCGATGCATGGTCCATCGCCCAGATCCGCCCGTATGCCGAGTGGGTGTTCGAGGCCTTTGGGCCAGACCGAGTCATGTTCGGTTCTGACTGGCCGGTAGCCCTCTTGAGGGCTAGTTACCACGAGGTGGTGGCGCTGACCGAGGAGTTGGTCGCCCCACTCAGCGCCGGCGAGCAAGCTGCCATCTGGGGTGGTGCCGCCATGCGGGCCTACAGGCTGAGCGACTAGGTCCCCGAAACTCCCCCTGGGCCGAGCCGACCCTCATCGCGAGCGTGACGAATCCAGTTCTCGATTCCGGCGATATGGGCAATGCTGAAGGTACGCGCGAGGACCGGGTTGCCGTCGACGATGGCTCTCGCAATCGCTCGATGCTCACGTATCGTTTGCTCAAGGGCGTCCTCCTGGTCAAGGCCACGCCACAACCGGGCACGAAAGGTTCGATGGGCAACTCCCTCGATCAGCGAGGAGAGCACCGGGTTGCCAGCGGCCTCGGCAATGGTGCGGTGAAAGACCAGGTCATTCTCGACGACGGCATCGATATCGCTGGTCGTCGAGATGGCTTCGACATGGGCCATCAGCGCAGCTCCCTGTTCGGCCGTCATCCGCAGTGCGGCCTTCTCTGCGGCCAGCGGCTCCAGCGCCCGGCGGACCTCGAAGAGATCGAGAACGTTGTTGTCCTGGTGCAGGTCGATGACGAAGGCCATGGACTCGAGAAGGAGTGCCGAGGTGAGGCTGGTGACATAGGTCCCGTCGCCCTGGCGCACATCGAGGACCCGCATCAACGACAACGCCCGAACAGCCTCTCGAAGAGAGCCGCGTGAGATCCCGAGTTGCTCGGCAAGGTCGGCCTCACGAGGGAGCCGGTCACCTGGCTTGAGGCGGCCGTCGACGATCATCGCCTTGATCCGCTCGATCGCGGTATCGGTCAACCCCATGCGCGCACAGTACTTCGCTTAGGAGGTCGGCCGCAGCCGCAGGTGCGCCATTCCGCCATCGACCGCGAGCGCCGTACCTGTGGTGGATCCAGATTGTGGGCTCGCGAGGTACGCCACCGCCGCAGCGACCTCTTGTGCCGTGATGAGACGGCCATGGGGTTGCCGGGCCTCAAGCGCGGCTCGCTCGGCGAGCGGGTCAGTGGAGCTCTCAAGCAGGCGGGTCACCCACGGAGTCTCGACGGTGCCGGGGTTCACGCAGTTCACCCGTATGCCTTCCCGAACGTGATCCGCCGCCATCGCCAGAGTGAGTGCCTGAACGGCACCCTTCGTGGCGCTGTAGAGCGCGCGTTGCGGAAGCCCGGTGGTCGCGGCAACCGAGGCCACATTGACGATGGCGGCCGCGGGAGAACGGCGCAGGTGCGGCATCGCGGCCCGGCTCATGCGGACGGTTCCCAGCACGTTGACGTCGTAGACCCGGTGCCACTGATCGTCAGTTCCGTCCTCAACGGTTCCTTGCGCGCCGATTCCCGCGTTGTTGATGAGGATGTCCAGGCGGCCAAAGCTGTTCACCACATGCTCGACCCCGACGATCACCTCGTCATCGTCGGTGACGTCGACCGCAACCGGGATGGCCCCCTCCGGGAGATTGTCGGGGTGCAGGTCGAACACCGCGACCTGGGCGCCCTGCGCCAGCAACTCTGCTGCCACCGCAGCCCCGATTCCTGAGGCCCCACCCGTCACGATGGCCACCAGGTCGGTGAAGGTGCTCATCGTTGCCCCGCAAAGGCATTGAAGTGCTGGCGTTGATGGCCGAGTCCTTCGATCTCGATCTCGACGATGTCGCCGGGCTGAAGGTAGGGGAAGCGCCCAGAGAGCGCCACTCCCTCAGGGGTCCCGGTGAGCACCAGGTCACCCGGATCCAGGGTCACGAACTGGCTCAAGTGGTGGATGATCGTGGCGACGTTGAAGATCTGGTCCGCGGTGGAGGAGTCTTGCCGCGGCTCGCCGTTGACCCAGCTTCGCAGCCGCAGGTTCTGATGATCGACCTCATCCGGGGTGACCAACCACGGCCCGAGCGGGCTGAATCCCGGTGAAATCTTCCCCTTGCTCCACTGCCCGCCGGAAACCTCGAGTTGAAAGGTCCGCTCAGAGAGGTCATTGGCGGCCACGAAGCCTGCGATGTGATCGAGGGCCTGCTCGGGGGAGTCGAGGTAGGAGGTCTGCCGCCCGATGACGACGCCCAATTCCACCTCCCAGTCCGTCTTCTGAGAACCCCGGGGAATGGTCACCTCGTCGTTCGGTCCCACCACCGTATTGGGAACCTTGAGGAAGAGGACCGGAACCGTGGGTGGGGCTGACCCGCTCTCCTCAGCGTGTGCCGCGTAGTTCATCCCGATGCACAAGACGGCACCGGGGCGCGCAATGGGGGCGCCGATCCGTTGTTCATCGGCATCGTCCAAGGGTGTCAGCGTGCCAGCTGCCAGGGCCACCCGGACTTGGTCCACGCCACCGGAGCCCAGGAAGGCCCCATCGATGTCGGTGGTGATGGGGGAGAGGTCGAAGGCGACCCCGTCGACGATGACCACTGGCCGCTCGTGACCGGCGGGCCCAAGGCGGGCGAGTTTCACGAAGACTCCTCGAAAGATTGGATTACTGAGTCCAGACCTACCTGATGGTACGCGCATCATTCCGCGTGACAGACATTCTTGACGACGAAACATCAGATGTCTAGTCTATGTCGAAATCGACATGGACACAGGAGAACGATCGATGCCACACATCGTCGCGGTGGACACCGCAGACATCCGGTTCCCTACTTCGCGCTTCCTCGACGGGTCCGACGCCATGAACCCCGATCCCGACTACTCGGCGGCATACCTGCGGGTTTCTACCGATGACCCTGACGGGCTCGTGGGTACCGGCTTGGTCTTCAGCATCGGCCGAGGCAATGACATCCAGGTCCACGCGGTCGACCGGCTCGCCCAGCGGCTCATCGGTCGAGATGTCGAGGAAACTCTCGGCGATCTTGGGTCGGTGTGGCGCGAACTCCTGCACGATTCCCAGCTGCGGTGGTTTGGCCCCGAGAAGGGGATCATGCACATGGCCATTGGCGCCGTGATCAACGCGCTCTGGGACCTGAAGGCGAAGCGGGCCGGACTCCCGCTGTGGGATTTGGTCTCCCGGATGACGCCAGAGGAGATCGTTGACCTCGCCGACTGGCGCTACCTGGAGGATGCCCTCACCCGAGAGGAGGCGCTGGAGATTCTGCGGGCGGCTGAGCCCGGGCGCGCCCAACGACGCGAGCAACTGATCGCCGAGGGTTACCCGGCCTATACGACCACACCGGGCTGGCTGGGGTATGACGACGCCAAGCTCGACCGACTCTGCCGGGAGGCGGTGTCAGAGGGCTTCGAACAGATCAAGCTCAAGGTCGGTCTCGACGTGGAGGATGACGTGCGCCGGCTGGGCATCGCTCGGGCCGCCGTGGGGCCAGGTATCGCGATCGCGGTGGATGCGAATCAGCGGTGGGAAACGGCCGAAGCCATCGAATGGGTACGCCGACTGGCGCCCTTCGACCTGGCCTGGGTCGAGGAGCCGACTAATCCCGATGACGTGCTTTCACACGCCGCTATCGCCAGAGGGATCGCCCCCATTCCCGTGGCCACCGGGGAACACATGGCCAACCGAGTGATGGCCAAGCAGTTCCTCCAGGCCGGAGGGCTGGCGGTCCTCCAGGTCGATGCGACCCGAGTGGCGGGGTTGAACGAGAACATCTCCATGCTGCTGCTCGCCGCGAAGTTCGGGGTCCGAGTTTGCCCCCACGCCGGCGGAGTCGGGTTGTGCGAGTTGGTTCAACACGTCTCGATGATTGACTTCGTGGCTATCTCTGGCAGCACAGATGGGCGCATGATCGAGTATGTGGACCACCTCCATGAGCATTTCGTGACGCCCGCGGTCGCCAAGGGTGGGCGCTATCTCACGCCGACCGCGCCCGGTTCGGGTGCGGAGATGCTTGCTGAGTCCGTCGCTGCCCACCTCTGGGATGCGCCATGACGCGGATCCCCCCCTTCGGTCTGGGGAGCGCCCAGTTCGGCAACCTTTTCCGGGCTCGAACTGACGCTGAGGTTCATGCCGTTCTCAACGCGGCCTGGGACAGCGGCGTTCGTCACTTCGACACCGCGCCCCATTACGGCCTTGGCCTGTCCGAGCGACGTCTCGGAACATTTCTCGCGGGCCGTCCGCGGGATGAGTTCGTCATTTCCACCAAGGTGGGTCGCCTTCTTCGCCGGAATCCGCACTGGGCCGGCGAGTACGACGACGGGTTTGAGGTGCACGCGACGCACAAGCGGGTGTGGGACTTCACCGAGTCCGGCGTGCGGTCGAGTCTGGAGGAGTCACTGGAACGGCTTGGACTCGACCACGTCGATATTGCCTACGTCCACGACCCGGAACGCTCAGGAGTAGCGAACGCAGTCGAGAGCGGCGTCCGCGCACTTCGCACCCTGCGCGATGAGGGCCTTACAGATCGAATCGGTGTCGGATCGATGGTGCCGCAGGCGTTGGCCGACGGCATTCGGGAAGGCGCGGACATCGTGATGGCCGCCAACTGCCTCACCTTGCTGGATCAGGGCGCGCTGCTCGAGGTGGTCCCCGCTGCGTCCGCGGCAGGTGCTTCGATCGTGGCCGCAGCCGTCTTCAACAGCGGGCTTCTTGCGGACGCATCTGCGGGGTCCGCCATGTACGACTACGAATCTGCGTCGAGTGAACGGGTGAGCAAGGCCAAGGCGATCGATCGAGTATGCCGCGAGCACGGCGTGGCCCTGGCCACCGCGGCGCTACGGTACCCGTTGCTGGCCGCGCCGGTCGTTGCGGTCGTCGCGGGTGCTGACAGCGAAGCGCAGGTGCGTGACAACGTAGCCAGACTGGACGCGCCTATCCCCGATGCGCTCTGGGATGACCTGGATGCCCAAGGCTTGGTGCCGCGATGCGGGTAGCCCTGCAAGTGACCTGCATCGGCGAGGCGCTCTTCCCGGAGACCGGCCAAGCCGTGGTGACCTTGCTGCGCCGGCTCGGCGTCGACGTGGATTTCCCTCAAGGGCAAGGGTGCTGCGGGCAACCGATGGTCAACACCGGGTATCTGGACGAAGCCATCCCGGTGGTGCGGAACTTCGTCGACACCTTCGCCGGATACGACGCAGTGGTCACCCCATCGGGATCGTGTACCGGTTCCGCACGCCATCAACATTCGTTGGTCGCTGAGCGCTCCGGCGACCCGGCGCTCATCCGGGCGGTGTCAGAGGTCTCCCCCCGGGTGTACGACCTGGCCGAGTTTCTCATCGACGTCCTGGGTGTCGACGATGTCGGCGCCACCTTTCCGCACACCGTGACGTACCACCCGACCTGCCACTCAAGTCGGCTGCTGGACATCGGCGAGCGCCCGCTCCGTCTGCTCCAGGCCGTTCGTGGCCTCCAATTGGTGGACCTGCCGGGAGCCGAACAGTGCTGTGGATTCGGTGGCACTTTCTCGGTCAAAAACGCTGCGACCTCCATCGCCATGGGCACAGACAAGGCGGCTGCCGTCATTGGATCCGGCGCGGAAGTATTGGTGGCGGGCGACCGCTCCTGCCTCATGCATATCGGCGGGGTGCTCTCACGCGCGAAGTCATCGGTTCGGGTGATGCACCTTGCGGAAATCCTGGCTAGCACTGGGCCGATGTCATGACCGGGACCTTCGTGGGAATGCCTGCCTTCCCCGAGGCAGCGCGAGCGGCCCTGGGCAATGCCCAGCTCCGGGCAAATCTGGCGGCCGCCACCTCTACCATCCGGGCCAAGCGCGCCGCAGCCGTGGGAGAGCTTGCGGGCTGGGAAGACCTTCGCCTTGCGGGAGCTGCCGTTAAGGACTCGACGCTGGCCAAGCTCGATGAGCACCTCCTGACCCTGGAAGCTGCCCTGACCGCGCGCGGGGCGGTGGTGCACTGGGCAAGCGATGCCGCGCAGGCGTGCGAGTTGGTCGCCTCCATCGCGCAGGAGCATGGGGTGGACGAGGTGGTCAAGGTCAAGTCGATGGCCACTGCCGAGATCGGGCTGAACGAAGCCCTGGCGTCCCACGGCATTGCCGCCTGGGAAACTGATCTTGCCGAGCTGATCGTTCAGCTCGGCCATGACCTGCCCTCTCACATCCTGGTGCCCGCGATCCATCGCAACCGCTCCGAAGTGCGGGACATCTTCACCAGCGCCATGGCCGCTGCCGGACGGGCCGCACCCGCGGACTTGACCGACGAGCCAGCACGCTTGGCCGAAGCGGCCCGACTACACCTCCGAGAGAAGTTTCTCCGAGCCAAGGTCGCTGTCTCCGGTGCCAACTTCGCGGTCGCGGACACCGGGACGCTGGTCGTCGTCGAGTCCGAGGGTAATGGGCGCATGTGCTTGACCCTGCCCGAGGTCTTGATCTCGGTCGTCGGCATTGAAAAGGTCGTGCCCACGTGGGGCGATCTCGATATCTACCTCCAGACGCTGCCGCGCTCCTCCACCGGTGAGCGGATGAACCCATACACCTCGACGTGGTCGGGGGTGACACCCGGCGACGGCCCCCAGGAGGTCCATGTCATCCTGCTCGACAACGGTCGCACTCGCGCCCTGGCTGATCGCGTGGGGCGGCAGGCGCTTCGCTGTATCCGCTGCTCCGCCTGTCTGAACGTCTGCCCGGTGTACGAGCGCACCGGCGGCCACGCCTATGGTTCGGTCTACCCAGGACCGATCGGTGCGATCCTCAACCCACTCCTGAAGGGAGTGGGGGTCGATCAGCAGACCGACTCACTCCCGTATGCATCCACCCTGTGTGGGGCCTGTTTTGAGGTGTGCCCCGTGAGGATCGATATCCCTGACGTGCTGGTCCATCTCCGAGCCCAAGTGGTGGACGCCCATCGAGGAACCGCCATCCCCTCAGCGGAGGCGATCGCCATGAAGGGCGCTGCCCGCGTGCTCTCCTCGAGCCGGCTCATCGCGGCAGCGGAGCGTGTTGGCGGCCCGGTCGGGCGCATCCTTGGGGTCGGCTCCTCACCCACGACCGGCCGGCCGACGATGCGCCGGATCCCAGGTCCGGGCGCCGCTTGGTTCACCGCACGAGACCTGCCGGCTCCGCCTCGAGAGTCATTTCGCAACTGGTGGCGACGCAGTGGAGGTCGGTCATGAGCAGCCGTGAGGAAATCCTGGCCCGCGTTCGGGCCGCCCTCACCGCCAACCCTGAGCCAGCACCGAGGATCCCCCGGAACTACCGAGAGCCGGTCACGAGCGAGCGGGCCGAGCTCGTCGCTCGCTTCGTGGATCGGGTGAGCGACTATCGTGCGATCGTCGTGGAGTGCGCCCAGGAGGAGGTCGCTGTGCGGCTGGCCGAGGCTGTCCCGGAGGGCGCATCGGTCATCGTTCCCCAGGGGCTGACCTATCCAGTGCCTGGCGCGGTGATCGACCACGGGCAGAGCGCCTCGGAGTTGGACCGGGTCGATGCCGTGGTCACCCTGGCTGCCCTCGGTATCGCTGAGACCGGCACCATTGTGCTCACCCATGGACCGGGTCAAGGCCGTCGCAGCCTCACGTTGGTCCCGGATACGCACGTCTGCATCGTGGGCGCCGATCAGGTGGTCGCAGGGGTCGTCGACGCGATTGCCGCGCTCGACCCGAATTCGCCGACCACTTGGATCAGCGGCCCCTCGGCAACGAGCGATATCGAACTGCAGCGCGTCGAGGGCGTCCACGGCCCCCGGACGCTGCACGTCATCGTGGTGAGCTAGAGAGCCCGGACCCGGTTGTTGCGTGGGTTGTGCTCGAGCTCGACCAGCCCCAGGGCCTCGAGCAGCGGCGGAAGGTACATTCCGAATCGTCCTCGGTAGCCATTGCGTAGGCCGTACCAGCCACCCACCGGGTTGGCCTCATCGCGTCCCCATGCCTCGACCGTTCCCGGTTTGGCCGGCTTCTTCTCGTCGGCGGCACCCAGGTCAACCCAGTCACCCTGCTCGCGGAGCCAGGCGGCCAGGTCATCGATCGCCTGGAGGTGATAGCGCAGTGTCGTTGAGCCCACTTGACAGACCAGCGTGGGTGGATCGGCGTCCTCGTCGCGATACATGGTGTAGGCCGAGGTTCCGGGAGCCGTCGTCAACTGCCAGGGGTCCTCGCGCGTTCCGCTTCCATTCATGGGCACACTATGCCTGGCCCGGGCCAGCAGGGCCAGCATCGTCGCCCGCCTTCCGGGAGTTCAGTGTTCGCGATCTGACCAGCGGGCCAAAGCCCAGGCCAAGAGCAACGCGACAGCCGCCCCCACGAGGGTCAGCGCCAGGCGCTGACCGGCCAGGGCCACGGCAAACGAGGCGGTGCCTGCCGAGGCCGCCATGATGATGGCCGGAGTCAGATAGAGCGTTTGGCGGACCTGATCGCCGGTCAAGGCCCAGGCCACCGCCAGGATCACCGCCGCCGCGGCACTTCCCAGTGCGATCGGCGTGGGCACCACGCTGACCAAGGCGATCGCAACCAGGACTCCGGCGACCGTGGCGAGCGACCGAGTTCGTGCCCGTGACAGCGTCTCGGCACCTATCGGCCGCAGGACCGCCGCCAGGGTCACGACCAGCCAGTATCCATGCTCGATTCCTCTCGCCGTGGTCAGCCAAGAGGCCAGCGCGCTGACCGCCGCAACCAGTACGGCATGTCGCCAGGCGAGCGGGGTAGGCACTGGTGAGGCGGGCGTGGTCACCTTGGCCAGGCGGGCACCGACCATCATCGCCAAGCCTCCCGCTCCGGCCCACGCCGCAAAGCCCAGCGCGGGTCCGGCCTGCGGAACCGAGGCCCCGATGGCGACCGCCACGGGCAACATGGGGCCGACGCCGGAGGACAAGCGCACCCAGTGGGCCTGCGCCAGCGCGGCCGCGGCCACCGCCAGGGCGACGAGCACGGCGCGCCCGGTCGCCCACGCACCCAGTCCGGCGCAGAGCGCGACTACAGCGACAAACTGAACTCGCACTCTGGCCGGCAGTTCGGTGAGGACGCCCGCGGCCGAGCAGGTGGCGCCGACCACGATCCCGAGTTGAGCCTGGGCCCCACCCACGATCGACGCGAGTGCCACACCGACACCGAAGGGAATCAGCAGGGCCATCGAACGCCGCAGCGCGGCGGCTGGCGGCCAGGCAATCGTCACGGTCTCGGTCCGCCCTGCGGGTCAGAGCGCGCCGCGGGTCAACGGCCGCGGATCGGTGAGAGCGCCGACCATCACCGCAAGGGCAAAGAAGGGGATATAGGCGAGCACGATTTCCACCACCACATCGAAAGCCAACCCCCCGAAACTCACCACGGGGGACGCGGCGGCATACCCGCCAGCGGCCGTGCCGACCTCGATCCAGCGCCCGCCGACCCAGACTTGGGCGATCGTCCAGATGGTCGAAAAGACCAGCATGACCCCGGCCATGGCCATGGTCCGAGGGCGCCAGGCCACCCACCGCCAGACGAACCACGCAGCCACCAGGGTGAGCACGGCCAGCGTGATCAGGGCCGATGGAGCCAGCAGATCCCGCCGCGACGCGACCACCCCACGTTCGACCACCAAGCCCGACCGCCATACCGCGGCCACGGTGAGCGCGCATGCGGCCACGAACCAGGCCATCGCGCTCCGACGCGCGGCTGGGACGAGTAGCCGATCTCCGACGGCCAGCCCGAGGACGACCACGAAGGCGGCTTCCGCTGTGCCCTGTAAGACGTAGGACGCCCACAACGGCATCGGTGACCCGAAGAGGAGCCGTTCGGGCATATCCCTGATGCCTTGAACCGAGAGGAAGAGCTCAGCCATCGCCCAGAGCACACTGGCGATCACGAAGACCCAGGCGTAGTCCCAGCGGCGCTGCTTGCGGACATCCCACGCGATGATCCCCAGAGCGATGAGGCTCACCCAGACCTTTGAGGTGAAGTCTCGGCCGAAGCCCGCATCGCGAACCATGAAGACGCCGTGCTCGATCCAGTCCATCGAACTTCCTCACCCGAAGAGGGCCGCGAAGCCCTGTTGGTAGACGTAGAACCAGTGCACGCCGCCATCCCAGAGGACGGTGGCGTAGAGCACGGCCCACCCGGCCAGGCTGAGCACAATCAGCCCAGCCGTGGGGCGCCGTCGCCAAATCATCTCGCCGAGCGCGGCCATCGCAGTGCTCGATCCGATGGCGGCCAGGGTGAGCGGATTGAGCGCGTAGTACAGGGCTTGCCCGGTCGGGAACCAGTGCCCTAGGTGCCAGGCGGCCGAGATCGCGTATGCCGTGGGGCCGGCGAGCACCCCGAGAACTCGCCAGGGCCTTGAGGCAGCAGAGCGCCGAAGCAGCCACCAGATTGGGCCAGCGAGAACGAACATGCCGGCATATCGGGCCAGGGCTCCGGCCGGCAGGAGCACGTGATAGGCGGCAGCACTCAGTAGGTCGACTCGACCGATCAGGAGCGAGACGATGACATCGCCACAGGTGAAGACCACGGCGGGCAGGAGTGCCCAGAGCAGCCGCCTCATACCGAGGCTCCCGAGGCCACCCTCGTTCGCAGGGCGGCTAGTCGAGCGGCCAACTCGCGGGCGGTGTCGGGCGAGTCGTCCATGAGATCGTGCTGGGTACTGGGGTCGGCGCGCACGTCAAAGAGCTGTGGTCGGTCCGCTGATTCAAACTCGATATAGAGCCAGTCATTGGTGCGGGCCGCCTGCATCGCGGGAACGTTATAGGGGAAGTCCAGGAAGTACTCGTAGAGGAAGTCCTCCCGCCACACCGGGCTAGATCCCGCGAGCAGCGCTGCCAGAGAACGGCCTTGGGGCACGCCCGGGCCACCCCAGGGCACGCCGGCCCACTCGAGCAGCGTCGGAGCGACGTCGGCATTGATGATGAGCTCCGGGCGCAGCGTTCCCCTGGCTATGTCCGGGCCGACCGCCAGGAAGGGGACCCGGGTGTTCTCCTCGTAGGCCCAGCGCTTCCCGGTGATGACATGCTCGCCCCAGGAGTAGCCATTGTCGCTGGTGTAGATCACATTGGTGCGAGCGAGGTCGATCTCCTTGATGAGTCGCCCGACCTGCTCGTCAAGGCCCATCAGAGTTTCCACGTACCGCCGGTACATGCGCTCGTAGCCGAGCACCGTGCCTTCCCAGACATTGCGGTCCAGGGTGGTCATGAACGAGAAGGCCTCCGGCGGCAAACCGCTGAGGTCGACCCCATCCATGGCGCCGCGAAGGTGCTCCGGAGGCTCGAACTGATGATGAACAGCCTTGTGCGCCAAGAAGAGACACCACGGTCGATCCGTCGGCCGCTCGCTGATCCACTCCAAGGCCAGAGTGGTGAGGTCCTCCGAGATGTAGGTGCCAGGGCGCTCCGTCATCACCCCGTCGATGAGCAAGGGGCAGTCGAAGTACTGACCTTGGCCACCTTGCGCGGTGAAGGTCACGAACCGGTTGACCCCGCGAAGGTCCGGAATGCCGCCCGGCATATGCCACTTGCCAATGAAGGCGCAGTCATAGCCGGCCTCGGCAAGTGGCTCAAAGACTGTGCGCTGAGCGGCATTCCACCGAGTGAGGTTGTTCTGGACACCGTGCCGTCGCGCATAAAGGCCGGTCAGGAAGGTGGCGCGGCTGGGGGAACACAGAGCTGTGGTGACGAAGGCGTTGTCGCACCGCGCTCCTTGTGCCGCAAGGGCATCCAGTGCGGGTGTGCTGAGGTATGCCGGTGCGCTGGGCGACACCGAAAGGTGGTCCCACCGCTGGTCGTCGGTGATGATCACGATGAGGTTGGGTGTGTCGGATCGGCGCGTTGCGGAGGTGGTGCCACCCGCCACGGGCAGCGGATGGCCGCCCGTGCCCTCGGTGGCGCACCCGGTGAGCACGGCCGCGCCAAGACCGGCCAGCCCTCCCGTCATCACGGTGCGTCGACTGGTCGACAGGGGAGTGGTCACGCGAGCGCCAAGACCTCGTCGAAGCCCTCACGCATGCTGGCCGCGAAGAGCGCCGGCGACTCGATCGCCCGATCGTCCAGGGTGAAGCCCACACTGCACACACCGGCATACGAGCCCAGCACAGCCATGACGGCCACACCAGGCAGCGGTCCGAACGGGATGGCCCGCTCAACCTTGGCGCCAGCCAGGTAGACCGACTCGGAGATGCCCGGGACATTGGACGCAGCCAAGTCATTGAGTGACCCGAGCCGCATGGCAGCGGCTCCCACGGCCGAGGGCAGCCGGTTCGCGATCGGGGTAAACAGCGAAAAGGTATCCAGCGCAGGCTCATTCACTTCCGAAAGCATGACTCCCCGGAGAATGGCGATCCGCTCGACGGGGTCCTCGATCCCCATCGGTCCGGCGATCATTGCCCCGGCGAAGCGGTTGCCGCCCATCGGATCATCGGCTCGACGCAAGGAGACCGGAACCGTCATCTGCAGTTCTTCGAGGTCGACGCCATGGGCTTCGTGGTAGCGGCGCATCCCGCCAAGGAGAGCGGCGAGGTAGGCATCGTTGACTGACCCGCCAGCCGCCCGACCGGCGGCGCGCAGAGTGTCGAGGCGGCATTCGAGGGTCTGCAGCACCCATCGCCGCCCATCCCGGCCAGCCAACAGCGGGGAGCGCTCCAGGACTTTAGGCGTGAGGACCCGGCGCAGCGAGGCGGCGAAGCGTAGGCCCTCGCTGACCGCTCCGCTCGGATCGCGCAGCGTCCCGGCCACGGCGGCGGCGGCCGTGGCCGCGATCATCGGCGCTGCCGAGATGGTCTCTCGGAGCCCCTCCGTCGTCACTTCCCATGCAGTCGGCCCGGCTGTTGTCGGAAGATCGCTCACCGGCTTGTCATCGGTGTGGCTCCGCGTCCGGCTCTGGACCGCGGAGAGCAACTGCGCTGCGCCCAGGCCGTCGGTGAGCGAGTGGTGCAGCTTGAGCAGGTATGCCGCTCGTCCGCCCTGAAGGCCCTCGATAAGGGTCGCCTCCCACAGCGGGCGGGTGCGGTCGAAGGGGGTAATGAGGAGGTCCTGAACCAGCTCAAGCAGGTCATCCATGCTGGCACGAGCACCGAGTTGGTGGCGGCGCAGGTGGTAGCCGATGTGGAAATGCGGATCGATGGCCCAGGCGGGTGGCCCGGTGGGCACGATGGGCTCGACCACCCGCTGGCGCGCCTTAAGGACCAGGCTGCTCGCCCAATCGACCGCAGCGACGAGGCGATCCCAGTCCGGGGCCTGGTCCAGGATGAGCAACGAGGCAATCGTCGAGGACGCCTGAGGGTGCCGCTCGGAGCGCCACATGACGGTCTCGAGCTCGTTCATGCTGGTCTCGCTGCCCCATTGGGCGGCGGCTTGCCAGCGCGCCTGCTGGGCGGCATAGCCCTCCTCGGGGGTTGCCGCGGGTCGCTTCTTGGGGGGCGCCATGTCAGGCCTCCTCGGGCCAGTGAGCGAGAGTCTCAACGAATTCGGCGTGCAGGCTCGCGACCTCGTCCGCCATGTTTTCGGTGGACCAGTGGTAACGCGGCTCCAGCACGTGGACATCGATGGTGCCGGCGCGGATGGTCCGAGCGCCGCGCGGCATGATCTCTCCGGTATTGCGCAGCACGATGGGGATGACCGGCGCCCCGGTCGCCACCGCAAGGTGGAAGGCGCCCTTACGGAACGGCCCGAGCACCGGTGTGGGAGAACGGGTTCCCTCGGGAAAGATCATGAGCGAGGTCCCGGAGCGGATGCGATCTGCCACGGCGTCCAGTGAGGCGCGGGCCTGCTCTGAGTTGCCGCGGTCGATGTAGACCGGGTCGAGGAGGAGGGAGCCGAGCAACGCGCGAGGGTCGTACTTGGCCTCCTTCTTGGCGACCGCCGTGAAGTCACCACGCAGGATGGCGGCAATCACCACCGGGTCAATCGAACTTTGGTGGTTGGCGACCACGATGCCGGGTCGGGCTGCCGCCAAACGCTCCAGGCCTGTGATCCGTAGATGCACGCCCGCCAGCTTGAGGGCGGAATCGGTCGCCAAAGCGGTTGCGGCATTGACGCCTCGGCGGCGATCGCCGGTCAGCAATCCCCACGCGGCTCCGGTCATGGCGGCGACGTTCATCCCGTTGAGCGCCAACAGCGTTCGCACTGAACCCGCAAGGGTCGACGGCGGTGGATCGGATAGCCGAAGGACTGGCCAGCCGAAGCGGGCCGCGGCATCGGAGAGCCCCGTGTCCGGGGAGAGCGCGGTCGGCTGGCCCACGGTGGCGAGGAAGTCGATGTCCTCAGTGCCATTTCCGTAGGCGAAGCTGTGACTCAGGTCGACGCCATGCGTACGTGCGTACGCGCGTACGCCAGAAGCCTTTTCGCGTCCCCAGCGCATCCGTCCGCGAATGGCGCCAGTGAGGAGCCCCTCGTGGACCTCGAGTTCTGTGCAGATGAGGTCCTCGATGCCGAGGTCGCGTGCGACGGGACCGATTTGGTACCGCGTGGCCGCGGACGACACCACCACCGTATGGCCGGCGCGCTGATGGGCTCGAACGAGGTCGCGAGCCTCGGCGCGGATCGTGCCGGCGATTTGGGTCCGGAAGAGCCGCTCACCCAGGTCGGCCAGGAGGCTCTCGTCCTTGCCGGCTAACGCGGCGAACGCGAGTTGGCTGCCCTTAATGGGGGAGCCGCCGAGGAAGGTTCCGTCGACCGCAGCAATCAGCGAGCGCAGGGCAGTGGTCGGGTCCACATGTCGACCGGTGACCTGCTCACGGAAGAATGCCGTGGCCGTATAGCCCGCCACCAAGGTGCCATCGAGGTCAAAGAAGGCGCCGACGCTCGGGCCCTTGGGAGCTTGCTCGATCCTGGCGAGTTGGTCAGCGAGATTCATGGTCACCGCCCGCTGGCGCGGCGGCCGAAAGGGATCCGGCGCGCTTGTCGGCATACACCGCGATCCGCCGGATCTGCTCGCTCACTGCCTGGAGTTCGTCGCGCAAGGCGGCCCTGGCCTCGGCAAGGGTTCGCTCGCGGCCGGAGGCATCCGGAGCTGGGGTGGATCGGCCGCCGGTGCGGGGGAGGTCGTCGTCATCCTGGACGACCGGAGTGTCGGTGGAGCTGACCAAACCGCGATGGCGGGCCAGTTGCAGCGCGTTGCGGAAGAGCTCGAGCGAGACCGACTCGGCGCTGGTGATCCGGCGTTCCAGGACCCATTGCTGACCCAGATGCAGGCTCTCGGTGAGCAGCGCCGTGCAGTCGGCTTCGTCGAGATCGGCATCTGCGGCCGCGGCCAGGCGGTCCGCAACCACGAGGTAGGACTCGATGAATGGGCGCAGCACCAGGTGGGCCAAGTACACCGGCGCGGACTCCAGGGCCTGCGCGGCCATCGCCCCATCGAAGTCGTCGTGGAATCCAGGGGCAATGATGGCCATTTCGGTGCGCAACTCGGTGTCGAATTCGGCTCGGGGCGGAAAGAAGAACTCGAACTTGAGCAGATCACGCAGATCCAGCGCGTGCTCCCAAGCCACCCGCATCCCATTGGCCTGCGGGCCGGCGTCGACCGCGGCGAGCAGCGCGACCTCGCCGATGGCTCGGTCAACAAGGATGTGGATCAGCGTGTTGCGGTAGAAGGCGGCGACCAGATGTTGGTCCTCCGCCACGCGCCATACCGGCTCGGTCCCCGCGTCATAGCAGTCCAGCACTCCGCTGGTCACGAGTTCGTGCAGCGCGTGCCGGACGGTGAGCCGGTCGGTGAGGTTGGCGCCACCGGCGACCGGCCAGGCGCGCTTGTCGATATAGGCCGCAAACGGCTGGACCGTGGCCAATACCCGCTCGAAGGGCAGCGCTCGATCGGCTCCGAGGAGCGCCAGGCAGACCACGGCCGTGACGGTGACCGGAGTGACCCGGTTGATCCGATGGGAGGCTTCGAGGGCAATGCGCTCGACCACGTGATCGGGCGCGAGGCCACCCTCGCGCAGTTCCTCCATGCGACCGCGCAGGGGGATGGGGGTGCCGAAGGAGAGGTACACCCGACCGAGTCGCTCGCCCTGGGAGCGGGCGAGGTTGATCAGCCAGCGGAAGTCCTCGGGTCGCTTGGCTGCGCCGGTCGCCTCGCTGGCCATCCGGCCGACCTCGTGCAATTGGTCGTAGACGATGGAGACCGGGACGAGCATGGCGTCGGGGCCGGGCTCGGCGTCAACCGCATCGGCGAGATAGCGCAGGATCCCATAGGTGGGCGGGCGCAGCTTGCCGGTACGGGTGCGGCCGCCCTCGATCGACCACGCAACATTGGCCTTGGTCGCCACGAGGTGGGAGATATAGCCGCGCAAAGTCCGGCGGTAGAGCGGTGCGTCCTTCATCGACCGACGGATGAAGATGATGCCGGTCTGGCTGGCGAGGCGGCCGAGGATGGGCAGGTTTAGGTTGGCGCCACCAAAGGTGTAGATCGGTCCAAAGCGCCGGGCTCCCAGGGCTGCCGGCAGGGCGTATCCGTCGAGATAGGAGCGGTGGGAGAAGACCAGTGCAAGGCTGTGCTGCCGGTCGAGCTTGCGCAGGGCGACGAGTTGGTCTTCGTCGACCACGACATCGTGGGCGCGCATCATCCAGGTACCGAACTTGTTCCAGGAGGCCATCGCGCTCTCGCCGTGGCTGGCCAGCATCTCGTCCAAGTGGTCGGCGACCTGGGCCTCGACCTCGGCTTCGGAGAGCTGGTGCTCGTTCGCCCAGTCGGAGATCAAGCGTTGGAATCGAGGCTGCCCAATGATCGCCCCTGCGCGCCCCCGGCCGGTCACGAGGCGGGAGGCGCGCTGCTGCAGGTCCTGTACGAGCTTGGCCACCCTTGACTCCCGTCACGCAACGTGTTCTCGCCCCGGCCGACACTGGACAGGGCGCGTGCCCCATTTAAGACCACGAATGGGCCAGGGCGGAACGCTTCGTGACGTAGACCTGGCCTGGGCCGCCTTGTTCGGGAGCGGCCGCGGCCCTCGGCCGAGAGGCCTAGAGGAAGTACAGCCGGGAGAGCGGCACCCGCTCCACGGGCGACATGGATAGCAGGTGACCATCCAAGTGCACCGCATCTCCGCCCGGAGCGACCGTGACTGCGGCCCGTTCTCGGTGGTGCACCATATCGGCCAGGGTCACCTCGCGGCAGCCTTGCACGGCGACCCTGCGACGTCGCGTTGGGAAGGTGTCCGCTCCCGCGTCGACGGCCGCGGCATTGGTGAAGATGACGGAGGTGTCCACCGCCGCGCCGCCAATACCGCCGAATTGCGCCGCAAGTTGGCGGGGTTCGGCCGAGTCGATGACGGCGTTGGGGTCTCCGACGGTTCCCCAGGCAGGCAGGCCACTCTTGAGCACCAGGTAGGGCTTTGCCCCGAAGGCGGCCGGCGTCCACAAGACGATGTCGGCCAGCCTGCCTGGCTGGAGTGAGCCGACCTCGTGCGAGAGTCCGTGGGCGAGCGCCGGGTTGATGGTCAGCTTGGCCAGGTAGCGCAGCACCCGGTCGTTGTCATCGGTGGCCTCCTTCTGCGCAGGCTTGAGCACTGACGCCAGCTGGAAGGTCCGCCGGATGGTTTCGCCCGCGCGCCCCATACCCTGGGCATCGCTACTGGTGATGGGGATGACGCCCCGGTCGTGCAGCACGTTCTCCGCCGCCATGGTCGCCGCGCGAATCCTCGTGCGGACGAGTTCGGCATCGCTCGGGATGTCGGCGTGCAGCGCATGGACGGTGTGGATCATGGCCGCATGCTCGGCCAGGGCGCCCCGGCCGAAGGGCAGGGTCGGGTTGGTCGAGGAGGCGAGGACGTGGGGCACTCCTGCCAGGCTCAGGACATCGGGGCTGTGGCCACCGCCGCAGCCCTCGACGTGGAATGCGTGGAAGACCCGGCCGGCCGAAACGGCCAGGGTGTCCGACACGCTGAGTCCCTCATTGAGGCCGTCGGTGTGCACGGCGACCTGCACGTCGAACTCATCGGCGAGGTGCAGGGCGGTGTCGAACGCCCGCAGACTCGCTCCGGTGTCTTCGTGAACCTTGAACCCCAGGACCCCGCCTTCAAGTCCCTCGAGGAAACTGCCGCGGCGGGAGGCGGACCCACGCCCGAGGAGACCGACATTGATCGGGTAGGCATCGAAGGCGGCATATGCCGTCCGTAGCGGTCCGGACGCGTTGACGCCGACCCCCCAAAATGGCCCGAACTCTTGGCCAATCACCGTGGTGACACCTGAGGCGAGGGCCGCCTCCATCACGCGCGGCGAGAGCAGGTGAACGTGCGTATCGACCGCCCCCGCCGTGGCAATCAAACCCTCGCCATTGATCACGATGGTGTTGGTGCCGATGACGAAGTCGATGCCATCTGTGGTGTCAGGGTTGCCGCCGCGCCCGACTGCGACAATTCGGCCGCCGCTGATGCCGATGCTGGCGGTCCGGATCCCCAGCACGGCGTCCAGGATCAGCACATTGGTGATGGCGACCTCGCACGACTGGGTAGTCGGGACTGCTCGCAGCCCGATGCCGTCGCGCGACACCGCGCCTGCGGCCGAGCGGCTGGTCGCCCTGGTCGAGGGTCTCTCCGGACGTTGGTTGACCGGAGCCGCCCCGCTGGCGCACCTGCGCCAACTCCTCAGCGGGGGTATTGCGCGCGAACTCGCCTAGAGCGGCGAAGCCGGCGGTGCGACCAGGGAGGCGTACTCCGGATGCTTCTCGATCCAGGCCCGGATGAAGGGGCAGAGCGGGACCACGCGCAGCCCTTCATCGGCGCGGACCGCATCCAGCGCATAGCGCGCGATGGCGCCGCCGATGCCCTGGCCCTCGAAGGCTGTCGCGACCTCGGTATGGGTGAACACGATGGCATCGCCGCGGAAGCGGTACTGCGCAAAGCCGGCCAACTGGCCGTCCACGTGAGCCTCGAAGCGGTTCTCGGCGGAGTTGTCAGTGATCTCGATGCTGTTCATGGCTTCAGTGTCCCGCGCCGATCCCGGCGTGCATCTCCCAGAGAAGGATCTCGGCCGATTCGAGAGCGGTGACCCGCTGGCCACCGGTCGAGGTGAAGCGCACCGCATCCCCGGTCTCGAGGCGACCGGCCGACTCGAGGTCGACCGCTCCGACCGGTACGAAGAGATGGAGATAGGGCGCGTCCGGGAGAGTGACCGACTGGCCGGGGGCAAGCCGGGCCGCGTGCAGCGCGGCATACCGCTGGGAGATCCGGATGGCCGAGGCCTGCGCGTGCTTCGCCATCCCGCTGGCCACCACGGCGAGTTGGCCGTCGAGCTCGGGTGCGGCAATCTCGAGTTGCTCATAGCCCGGGGCGATCCCCGCCTGGTCCGGCACAACCCACATCTGCACGAAGTGGACTGGATCGCTGTGCGCCTCATGGCCGGTATCCCAGCGCCAGGAGTCGTTCTTCTCTGAGTGGAGGATGCCGCTGCCGGCGCTCATGCGTTGCGCGAGACCGGGGTAGATCACGCCCGAGTGACCCTCGGAGTCTTGGTGGACCAGCGAGCCGCGCAGCACCCAGGTGACGATCTCCATATCCCGGTGGGGGTGGGTGTCGAAGCCCGTCCCCGGGGCAACGACGTCGTCATTGTTGACCAGGAGCAGGCCGTGATGGGTGTTGCGCACATCGCGGTGGTGGCCGAAGGAGAAGGAATGCTTGGAGTCCAGCCACGGGATCTGGGTCGCGAAGCGCTCGTTGGCGCGACGGATGTCGAGCTGTGGGGTGGGCGTGGCGATCATGGCTGACTCCTTGATGGCTGGTGTTGCCCTATCAAGGACATTGAAGTATCAATTATTCCAGAGAACGGCCCGAGTGGGAGAGTTCACTCCACCCGGGCCGTCCGTCCAGGGCGGGACTCAGCTGGTGGCCGGACCCGTCGCGCGCACCTCATCCACGCTGCGCAGCGCCTCGCGAAGTCGGGCAATCCAGTCGCCCTCATGCTCGCCAACGAGCCGCACGCACCAAGCCAGCGCATCCGACCGCGAGCGAGCCACTCCGCCGGCGACCAAGGTGTCCAGCACACGCCGCTCACTTTGGCGCAGGCGGGTCATCACGGGCACGGCGAGGTGGGTGAACATCACCGTCTCCTCGCCCACCTGGACACCCCATGAGACCTTGCGGCGGAAGAGCTCCTCAGCCTCTCGGGCCACTGCCATGCGGTCAGTTCGGGTGCGCTCTCGATAGGCCGCGGCCGGATCGGTGGAGTCGGTGTCGGCGGTGGGCAGGGGTCCCACGACAGTGATCTCTTCGCGGTCGACCAGCACGCTCGCCGGCCCGCCGAAGAGGTCCGCGACGTGAGTGGTCATCCAGTCGGTAATCTCGTTCATGCACTGATTACAACATTACATCGCAAGAAGTGCAACAGATGGCGGATATCAGCCAACACCGTGTTGCTGTATTGCCGACTGGTATGTTCCTACCAGTCGAGACCGGAGGAGTCGGTATGCCATCGCCGCTGGCCCAACCCCGCGCCCTTGCGCCCGCTCGCCGACGCCTCGCCGCCGTTTCGGTCGGTGTCGCGGCCGCTGTGGTGGTCGCGGGATGCAGCAGTTCATCCCCGAAGTCGGACTCGTCGGGGAGCAGTTCGGCGGCATACACCTTGACCGCGTCGACACCCGCACCGGTGGGCGATATCGACGCCGTGACCTGGTCGGTCTACTCCGAACCCACGACCATGGACTATGCCTATGGCTTCGACTACCCGGACAACCAGGTCATCGCTAATGTCTGCGAGAGCCTGCTGCGCTGGAATGCGGACCTGACCTACTCCCCGGGCCTGGCCGAGAAGGTCACCCACCCGAATCCGACCACGTGGGTGTACGACCTGCGGGCCGGGGTGACCTTCCACGACGGCACGCCGCTGACCGCCAAGGACGCGGTGGCTTCGATGCAAAGGCACCTCGATCCGGACGTCGGCTCGTACTGGACCAGCGCCTACACCAATGTCAAAGAGATCGCCGCGACCGGGCCTCTTCAGGTGACCGTGACCTTGACCCAGCCGGACGCAGGCTTCAATGACTACATGGCGGCTGCCCCGGGTGTGATCGAGTCGGCGGCGACCCTCGAGAAGCTCGGGGCCGACTATGGCACCTCAAAGGGTGGGGTCAACTGCACTGGACCGTTCTCCTTCGTCTCCTGGACTCAGGGCCAATCCATCGTCCTGAAGCGCTTCGACAACTACTGGGACAAGGATCTGCGCGCCAAGGCCGGCACCTTTACCTTCGTCTTCCTCTCCGACCCCAGCGCGCGGATCAATGCCTTCGAGTCCGGCGAGGTCGACGGCGGTTGGACACTGCCCGCCACGGCATACGAGCGGTTGAAGTCCTCGGCCAAGGGCAAGCTCTACTTCGGACTGGACTCCTCGGTCACCGTGGCGATTGTCACCAACCTGAAGGGGGCCCTCGGCTCGGTCAAGGCACGCCAGGCGCTGGCCTATGCCCTGGACGTCCCTGGAGTGATCAAGGCCGGCGAGTACGGCGTGGGCACCCCGGCCGGCTCGATCCTGCCTGACTCGCTGTGGAAGGCCTATGCCCCCGACCAGGCCGCGGACATCATTGCGGGACAACCGAAGTACACCAAGGACCTCGCCAAGGCCAAAGCTCTGGCGCAGGAGGCCGGTATCGCGGGCAAGGAGATCACCATCATCACCGCGAACCTGGGGGTGACCCAGGAGGTCGTGACCCAGGCCTTGGCGCAGGCTGCGCGCGATATCGGTCTGACGGTGAAGCTGAACACCATGTCCCCGGAGAAGTACTCGCAGGCCTACAGCGATGAGAGCCTGCGGGCCGGTTCGGACCTGCTGCCCGGTGGTTGGTACACCTCCACCAGCGATCCGGTGGACGTCCTGCTCTCGCTCACCAAGGGCAACTACAGCAATTACGCAGGCTGGGAGGACGCCGGCTTCGAGGCCGCCTTCAAGGCCGGGGTCACGGCCGTGGATCCGGTGGCCCAGCGGGACAACTTCGTCAAGGCCGAGAAGATCGTCATGGAGCAGCTGCCCTGGATCCCGGTGTACCAAACCCTGACCAACGTCTTCCTGGGCTCGCGGATCACGGGTGTGGATGTCAGCGTGAACTACCTCTACTACCCGTGGGCGGCCAAGATCGGCAAGGCCGGCTGACCGCGGCGGCCGGCCTTAGCCGAGGCCGGCCAAGAAGTCGCGACGCGCTTGGCCGATGGCCTCGGGATCCCAGCCTTCCTGGGGGATCGAGGCGCGCAGCAAGCGGGTGTACGGATGCTCCGGGTGGTCCAGCAGGTGACCCACCGGTCCGCGTTCGACGATCTCGCCGCGGAACATCACCAGGGCGTCATCGCAGACGTAACGCACCACCCCAAGGTCGTGGCTGACGAAGAGCAGCGCGACCCCAGTCTCGGCGCGTACCCGCACCAAGAGCCGCAGGATCTGGGCCTGCACCGAGACATCCAGGGCGGATACGGCCTCGTCGAGGACCAGGACGGCCGGATCCACGGCGAGCGCACGGGCGATGGCGACCCGCTGCCGTTGCCCGCCGCTGAGGCGTCGGGGACGCGCACCGGCCTCGCGTTCGCCCAGCCCCACGTGCTGGAGCAGCTCATCCACGCGGGCATCGATGTCCGCGCGAGTGCCGGAGGTATGGGCGCGCACGGCGTCTTCGAGGCTCTGGCGCGCGGTACGCCTCGGGTCGAGGCTGAGGTAGGGGTCCTGGAAGACCATCTGTGCGCGCTTGGCCTGCGCCACCCGGGCGCTCGCCCCTCGCGGGCGGGTGAGCATCGGCTCGCCCGCCACGGTCAGTGTCCCGGCGTCGGGCTCTTCGATGCCCACGACCATGCGCGCCAGGGTGGTCTTGCCCGATCCAGACTCGCCCACGATGCCGAGGGCGCCTCCCGGCCGGACCGTGAAGCTCACATCGCGCACGGCAGTGATCTCGGTCGGTCCGACCCAGTAGGACTTGTGCACGCCCTGCGCGAGCACCGCCTGCGCTCGCTCAGCCGGCCCGGGCACCGCGTTCATGAGCGGGCTCCGCTCGGTGTGCTCGCTGGCGTTGACCCGCTCGGGTGCCAACAGCGCACGAGCCGCTGATCGCCGTCGGCCAGCAACCCTGGTCGAGTCTCGCACTGCGGTGTCCGGGCCTGGCATCGGGTGGCGAAGCGACATCCGGCGGGGGATTCGGCCAAACTCAGGGGAGTGCCCGGGATGGCTTGAAGGTCTGTATCGGGCGCCAATCCTCCCAGCGGTGGCCGGGAGTCCAGCAGCCCGACCGTGTACGGATGGTGGGGGTCCTCGAATAGGTCCTCGGCGCGGCCGGACTCCACGACCTGGCCGGCATACATCACGGCGATCCGGTCGCAGGTAGCGGCCGCAAGATCGAGGTCATGGGTGACGAAGAGGACTGCCGTGCCCAGGTCGACACAAAGAGTGGTCAGAATGCCGACGATCTCGGCCTGGGTGGTCACGTCCAGCGCGGTGGTGGCTTCGTCACAGAGCAGGAGAGCTGGCTGGGTCATCAAGGCCGAAGCGATCATGACCCGCTGCAGCATGCCTCCGGACAGTTCATGCGGGTACTGGCGAAGGTGCCGCTTGGGGTCCGGAAGGGAAACCGCCTCCAGCAATTCCAGCGCCCGGGCGTTGGCCCGTTCCGCCGACCAGCCCAGAGCCAGTTGCGGTCCCTCAGTGAGGAAATCGCCGATCCGTCGCACCGGGTTGATGCCGGCGCGGGGGTCCTGGAAGACCATGCCAACCTGGCCCCGGCGGACTCGATCGAGGTCGCTCGCACTCGCCCCGACCATCTCCACCCCGCAACTGCGCACCGATCCCGACACGGTGGCCTGGCCCGGCCACAGGCCCAGCGCCGCGCGCGAGGTGACCGATTTGCCGGAGCCGGACTCGCCGACCAGCGCCACGAAGTCGCCGGCCGCCACCGTCAGGCTCACCCCGTCCAGGATCGGGCGGGCCGCTCCCTGGTCCAGGGTGACGCTCAGGTCGCTGATCTCCAGGACGTCACTCATGAGATCCCCTGGATGCGGTCGGCCAGTTCCTCGCCGACCTCGTTGAAGGCGATCACCACGATGACGATGGCGACGGCCGGCGCCAGAGCGGCATACGGAGCGCCGGCGAGCAGGGCCGATTGGCCGCCATTGATCATGGCCCCCCAGTCCGGCTCGGGTGGCTGCACCCCGAGGCCCAGGAAGGAGATCGCGGCCAGGTCGAGTAGCGCATAGCCAAAGTTGATGGCACTCTGCGCCAACACCAGGGGAGCGATATTGGGCAGCACGCGCCGCACGGCGATGAACGTGTCCGAGAGGCCGAGCCCCTTGTATGCGAGCACATAGGGCCGAGCGCGTTCCTGGAGCACGACACCGCGCACGAGCCGGGCGGTGTAGGGCAGGTAGGCGATCGACATCGCCACCGTGGCTGCGGTGAGTCCTTTGCCGAACAGGCTGACCGCGAGGATGGCCAGCAGCAGGGCCGGGAAGGCGAAGAGGATGTCCATGCCCCGTGAGAGCACGCTGTCCACCCAGCCGCCCCGCCAGCCCGCGACCATCCCGACCACGAAGCCGAGCACGGTCGAGACGACCACACGCCCAAAGGCCCCAACAGACTGGTCCACGCACCACCGATCAGCATGGACAGGACGTCCTTGCCCTGCTGATCAGTGCCCAGCCAGTGCTCGGCGCTGTTGTCCTGGAGGATGGCGGTGAAATCGCCCGCGGTCGGGTCATAGGGCACGATCCACGAGGAGGCCAACGCCAAGACCACGAAGATCACCAGGATGGCCGCCGAGACGATTGAGAGCGCGCTGATCCCCCGGGTGCGCTGCCGGAGTCGTTTCAGTGCCGGCTCGGCCAGGGCGCTCATCGAGCCGCCTGCGGGCTGGTGATGGTCGGATCCAGGAGTGGGTAGACCAGGTCGACCAGCGTGTTGGCGATGACGAATGCCGCCACAAGCACCAGAACGATGGCTTGGACGACCGGGAAGTCGTTGGTATCGGCGGCGCTGACCAGCAGTTGACCGATCCCGGGAAGGCCAAAGGCGTATTCGACGATCATGCTGCTGACCAGGAGGGCCGCGATATTGGGTCCCGAGACGGTGAGGATCGGTCCCAGCGCATTGCGGAAGACGTGCCGCCAGATGACCTGCCGTCGGGGTAGGCCCCGAGCGATGGCCACCTCCACGTGGTCACGCGAGAGCTGCTCGAGCATGGCGCTGCGGGTGATCCGCGTGACCAGGGCGAGATAGGTGACGGAGAGGGCCACCGTGGGCAGCGCCAAGTGCAGGAGCCGATCTCCCCATCCGCCGTCTCCCAAGCCGAAGGTGGGAAAGATGCCGAGCTTGAGGGCGAAGATCCATTTGAGCACGATGGCCGCCACGAAGGATGGGGTCGCGAAGCCGATGGTGACCAGAAGCAGGACGACCCGCTCGGATACCCGACCGTGGCGCAGCGCGGCATAGGCGCCCACGGTCATCCCGACAATGGTGATCAGCAGGCCCGAGAGCGCGACCAGGGTCAGGGTGGTGGGGAGTTGGGTGGCGAGCAGGTGGCTCACCGGCGCGCGGTCCCGAAGAGAGCGGCCGAAGTCGCCGTGCAGGACGCCACCCAGCCAGTGGCCGTAGCGCACCAGGAAGGGCTCATCCAGGTGGTACTGCTCGCGGATGGCGGCTCGCGCCTGTGGGCTGGGGTTGTGCCCCCGCAGCAGCCAGGCCGTCGGATCGCCCGGCACCAGCGAGAGCGAGGCGAAAACGACAAAGGAGGCCACCCACAGGGTCAGGACCAGCGATCCGAGACGCCTGAGCACTGCTCGCGCACGCCCCACCGTGCGTGGTCGGGCGCGAGTCGGTGTCGACGTCATCGTCGTGCTCACTGGGCTCCCCGCTGTGCTGGCCGCCATACGTGCAACTGGCATGACCGTACCACTGAGGAACTGGCAGCCGGTACGGTAATCGGCATGACCTCAGCCCCCTCAAGTCCCGGGCCGCGCAGGCGTCGTCGCCGCGCCTCGAAGGACCATGGGGACATCCTCGATGCGGCCTGCGCAGTGATCGCCGAACGGGGTTATGAGAGCACTCGGCTTGCTGATGTGGCTGACCGGGCCGGGACCTCGATCAGCACATTGCAGTACCTCTTCGGCAATCGGGATGACCTGATCTTTGCCGCCTTGCAGAGCCGGACGGCTCGCCAGCTCAAGGAGGCTCAGGAGGCCGCCGCTGCGATCGATGATCCGCTGACCCGGCTGGCCTGGGTGGCGACGCATCTCGTGGCGGATAGCGACGATGAGTCGGCCTCGCGAGCCGAATGGATGGTCTGGACCGAGTACTGGCGCGCCGCCGTGCGGGATGCCGAACTGCGCGCCGAGTCGGTGGGGGTGTATGCCGGGTGGCGCGACCTCGCGCAGGAGGCGATCCTTGCGTGCGTCCGCTCCGGCGTGATCGATGCCGATGTGGATGTCCGCTCGGCCGCCGAAGGTGCCGTGGCGCTTGGCGACGGCCTCGGCATTCAGATCGCCCTCGGGTTGCCGTCGATGACCTGGGCTCACGCCGCCTCGCTCACTCGGGCCTGGCTCGCCACGCAGTTGGACTGCCCGGCGCTTGCCCTGGTCGAGACTCCGGCCTGAGCTAGCGACGGTCGCCGGATTCTGCGGTCCCGAGTTCGGCGCGATACAGATCGATGAACTTGCGGACGTACTCGTCCTTCTCGGTCAAGACCCCGGTGGTGAACGCGCGGGAGCTGATGCCTCGCTGGACCCGCTCGCAGACCGCGTTGTCCTGCGCCACCACGAGTTCATTGAAGTCGACCACCGCCTGCACCTGGTCGGAACTGAGGTCGACATCGCGGTGGAAGAGGTACTCCGTGACCACCGTGCACGAGCTCGGCCCTTGCGGGTAGATGCCGGTCGCGATGGCCTCGGTCCCGCCGATGTCGAGGAACATCGTGGGGAAGACCGTGGCCCCGAAGTACTTGCCGAGATCCCGGTCCTGCATGCCCGGCAGGTAGGGCAGGCGCGAGCGGGGGTCCCCGCCCAAACTGACCAGGCCCTCGGCCAGCGCGACGCCCTCGCTCGCGCCATCGCCGGGGTCGTAGACCATCCCCCGGCGGAAGGTCGGGATAATCTCGATCAGCTCGGGGTGCACCGTCGGACAGTGCAGGCACTCTTGATAGTTCTCGACCACCACTTTCCAGTTGGCCGCGACCTCACAGACGGTGATCGGCCCCAACTGCAGGTCCCCCAGGCCGAAGCGCTCGAAGGCCAACGGATCGTCATAGGAGCGCGCGAGGTAGTCGCGCAAGGGGGCCGGGCTCTGCCGGGACAGGCTGACGAACACTCCGCCCGCCCAGATCTCCACGTGAACTGGCCACAGCCCCATGCTGGCCCGATCCACCTCCTCGGCGTCGACATTGGGGGTCACGGCCAGGGCGCCATCGAAGTCGTACCCCCAGGCGTGATAGCCGCAACGCAGGAACCGCCGCTCGCGGCCCTCGGCCTCCTCACACAGCCGAGCGCCACGATGGCGGCACACGTTGTAGAAACCACGAATCTCGCCGTCGCGCCCGTGCACGAGCAGGATGCTCTCGCCGACCAGATCCACCGTCCGCCAGGATCCGGGAGCGGGCAGTCGATCCGCGCGGCCGGCATAGAGCCAGCCCTGGCAGAAGATCCGTTCCCGCTCGAGCTCGTAGACCTCGGGGGACGTGTAGTCGGTCCCCGGAAGCGTGGGCACTACCGAATGCGCGGCCATAGCGTGACTCCTCGGCGACCGGGTGAAAGCCGGTTGGCTGACCCGGTCGAGCGTTGGTATGGTCATACCATAAACCGGAATGGAAAGGCTCGGCAAGGACGATGGACGCGCGTTACGCCGCCTTGTTCGAACCGGTGAGGCTCGGGCCCAAGGTCCTGCCGAACCGGTTCTACCAAGTGCCTCATGCGTCCGCCTTCGGTGCCGCCAGACCACGGGCGCACGCGGCATTCCGGGCGATCAAGGCCGAGGGCGGCTGGGGCGCGGTCTGTACGGACTACGCGCCGGTGTCGCCGGACTCGGACGAGTCTCCCTTTGTCGCCAGCGACTGCTGGAGCGAGCAGGACATGACCCGGCTGGGCATGATCGCGCAGGCAGTCCACCAGCACGGCGCCCTGGCCGGGATCGAGCTGTACCACGGTGGCTCGTCCTCCATCAATGGCGAGTCGCGACTGCCCGCGGTGGCCCCCAACCAGCGTCGGGGGATGATTCACGGCGGGAGCATGGCTCGCGATCTGGACCAGCGCGACTTCGCCCGGATCACCGCAGACTTCGTCACCGCGGCGGTGCGCGCCCGGGATGTCGGCTTCGACATCGTCTATATCTATGGCGCCCATGGGTACCTGATGACTCAGATGCTCTCTCCCGTGACCAACGAGCGCACCGATGGGTATGGCGGTTCCTTGGCCAATCGCGCCCGCTTCCAACGCGAGACCCTGGAGGCCGTGCGTCACGCCGTCGGTGACGATGTGGCGATCGCGGTCCGGACGGCCATTGGGCCCGGTCGGGGCCTTCCCGGGATCGATACGCAGGAGATGGCGCAGGTCATCGAGCTGCTGGACCCCTTGGTTGACCTGTGGGATGTCAATGTCGGGGACTGGCCCGAGGACTCTGGCACCTCGCGATACTTCCCCGAGGGGCACCAACTCCCCGTCGTTCGCGAGATCCGCTCGGCCACAGCGAAACCCATCGTGGGCGTGGGCCGGTTCACCAGTCCCGATGTCATGGCGGCCGCGATCCGCAGCGGCACCCTGGACATCATCGGCGCGGCCCGGCCGGCGATCGCTGACCCCTTCCTGCCGACCAAGATTCGTGAGGGCCGTCAGGACGAGATCCGGGAGTGCACAGGCTCGAATATCTGCATTCTGCGGGAGGAGAAGCTCCGACAGATCGGCTGCTTCCAGAACCCGACGGCGGGGGAGGAGTTCCGCCGGGGTTGGCATCCCGAGCAGGTACCACCGGCCGCCGATCCATCGACGACGGTCCTCGTCGTCGGTGCCGGTGCCGCCGGGATGGAGTGTGCGATCACCCTCGCACGGAGGGGTTTCGAGGGTGTCCATCTGGTCGAGGCGTCCGCCTCGTTGGGCGGGCGGCTGAGCTGGATGCGCACGCTTCCCGGGCTGGGCGACTGGGGTCGGGTCATCGATCACCGACTGGTTGCGCTGAGCCGGTTGAAGGCCGTGTCGGTGGTGACCGGCCGACGGCTGAGCGTCGATGACGTCCTCGACTATGGCGCGCAGGTGGTCGTCGTCGCCGCCGGGTCGAGCTGGGAAGCCGGTGGGGTGCAACCGGTTCCGTGGCCCCAGATCCATGGTGCCGAGTTCGCGCTGACGCCTGAGGCGGTGATGGCCGGAGCCCGACCTGCCGCTGGGCATGTCGTCGTCTACGACGCCGAGGGCTATGTCGTCGGGCCGGGGATGGCTGAGCTGCTGCGCTCGGAAGGATTCACGGTCAGCCTGGTCACGCCGCACCCGGTGGTGTCACCGGTCAGCGATGGCACGCTCGAAGGTGCATTCCTTCGCCAACATCTGCACGACCTCGGGATATCCATGCATACGGATGTCGTCCTGCTTGAGGTCGCCACTAACGCGGTCCAGGGATCCACGGGTGTAGGGGACTCGTGGACCCTGGACCGTCTCACCGGAGTTGTGCTGGTCACTCAGCAGCGCAGCGAGCGGAGCCTCTACGACGAGCTCATGGCTCGGCCACAGGACCTGGCGGATGCCGGGATCACTGCCGTGCATCTCATCGGCGACGCGCTGGCGCCGCGGTTGCCGTCTGAGGCGGTTTTTGATGGGCACCGATTGGCCCGCGAGATCGACCAGCCGGAGCCGATGGCCCCCGCGGCCTGGACGCGCGAGCGTTAGGGCGATTCGTCGGCGGCAGTCGCGTCGGCTTCGGCGGCGTCGGCGGCAGCCGCAAGAACGAGCCGGCGATCCTCGGGGATGGCCGCCACCCCGTCCGGACCCACGTGGAGATAGGTGTACTCCCCGGCAAAGACGGATTCGTCAGTGGCCGCCGCGATCAGGGTGGTCTGGATTCGCAGGCGCTTGGTGTCATAGGAGAGCACCCTCGATCGCGCTCGCAGCTGGTCCCCCAGGTGGCATTCGCGCAGCCAACGCAACGTCGCTTCAACCGTGTACAGGGCAAGCCCTCTGCTGGCGCGATACGCCGCAGACATCCCCAGATGCTCCAGGAACGCCTCGTTGGCCGCCGAGCAGGCCACGGCATATGCCGAGTCGGTCATGTGCCCGTTGAAGTCCACCCACGCTGCCTCCACGGACACCGCATAGGCCGTGTATGTCATGCCCGCCTCCCTGCCCATGGCACGCCGCCGCCGATCTCCGCGGCCGCCTCGATCACCAGGGCGCCCAGCTCGGCGAAGCGTTCGAGCGGCAGCCGAGAGCGCGGCCCCCACACCGAAACCACCGCGAAGGCGTGCCCTCGGGCATCCAGAACCGGGGCAGAGACCCCGTAGAGGGTGGGCTCGAGCTCTCCTCGCGAGACGGCATAGCCCTGCTCCCGCACCATCGCCAACTCGGTGGCCAAGGCCTCCCGGCTGACGATCGTGGTCTGGGTGAACGAGGGCAGCGGATCGACCAAGACGTCATCGCGCTCGGCCGGGTTCAGCCAGGCGAGGAAGACCTTGCCGGCCGAGGTCGCATGCAAGGGACTGGTTCGACCGAGCCAACTCGCGGCCAGCACCCGGGGCGGCGCGGCTTCGGCGACATAGGTGAGTCCAGCCGGCCGCGAGACGGCGAGGTTCGCGGTCTCCCCGCTGTCATCGCTGAGCCGTCGCAGCACGGCCTCCGCGGTGCGATGCACCCCGAGCATCGACCCCGATGAGGCCAACCGCGCGATCGCCATCCCGAGTTGATAGCGGTGAATCTCCCCGCTGGCGTGGACCAGCCCGTGCGCCTCCAGGGTGGACAGCAGCCGCCACGAGGTGGCCCGATTCAGGCCGCAGGTGGCCGCGAGGTCGGCCAGGGTCTCGCCCTGGGGAGCGCCATCGGCGACCGCCTCGAGCAGCGCGATGGCGCGCTCGACGGACTGGACGAGCTGACTCTTGACCGGCACCAGCAGGCTCCTTAGGCTGAGTGACTGCACGATAGTAGCAGCCTTTGCATAATGTGCAATGACAGGAGAAGTCGAATGCCGCCATTCGCCACCGAGGCTTTCATCACCTGCGCGCTGACCGGCGCCGGGGATCTGACCGGGATGACGCACCACGCGCCGATCACGCCCGAGCAGATCGCGGACTCGGCGATCGAGGCCGCGCAGGCCGGGGCGGCGGTGGTGCACATCCATGTGCGGGAGCCGCGAACCGGGCTCGGGAGTCGCGAGGTCGGCTACTACCGCGAGGTGGTGGAGCGCATTCGGGCCTCCTCCGTGGACGTCATCCTCAACCTGACCACCGGCATGGGCGGCGAGATCGTCACCGGCGGCGCCGAGTCACCGCTGCCCTTGGATGAGCGCGGCACGGATATGGCCGGGGCAACCGAGCGGCTGGCCCATGTCGCCGAGTTGCTTCCCGAGATCTGCACCCTGGACGCGGGCACCATGAACTTCGCCGCGGGCGGCGACTACATCATGGTCAACACGCCCTCGATGGTCCGCGAGATGGCTCGGCAGATCGTCGCGCTTGGCGTCTGCCCCGAGGTTGAGTGCTTCGACACCGGCGACTTGGTCCTCACCAAGGAACTCGTCCGCGAGGGCATCCTGACCAACCCCTTCCTGGTGCAGCTGTGCATGGGGATCCCGTACGGCGTCCCCAATGACCCGCTCTCCTTCCAGGCGATGATCCACGGTGTCCCCGAGGGTGCGGTGTGGTCGGCCTTCTCGGTCGGCCGGTACCAGTTGCCCTATGCCGCGATGGCGGTGCTGCACGGCGGCAATGTGCGGGTCGGCCTCGAGGACAATCTCTACCTGTCCCGGGGAGTGTTGGCGACCAATGGCCAGCTCGCTGAGCGAGCGGTGACCATTCTCGAGGCGCTCAATGTCCGCGTTCAGGGTCCGGCAGAGGTCCGCGAGCGACTGGGGCTCGTGCGCCATGGGTGATGCGGCGTCGACGCCGACGAAGATCGCCATTGTCGGTGGCGGCGTGATCGGTGGCGGCTGGGCGGCGCGGTGGGTCTTGGCCGGGGCAGATGTTCGGGTCTTTGACCCGGCCCCGGGAGCCGAGGCCATGCTGTCCCGGATCATTGACAACGCCAGGCGGGCTCTCACGAAGTTGTATGGCGTTGCCCCGCAAGAGGGTTCGTGGCAGTGCGTGGAGTCGCTGGCGGAGGCGGTCGCCACCGCCGAGGTGGTCCACGAGAGCGTTCCAGAGCGCTTGGACCTAAAGGCATCGGTGCTCGCGAGCATTGACTCGCTGGCTCCGGTGGCTGCGCTGATTTGCTCCTCCACGTCGGGGCTGCTGCCAACGCACCTGCAGGAGAACATGGTTCATCCGGAGCGCTTGGTCGTGGCGCATCCATTCAACCCGGTCTACCTGCTGCCCCTGGTGGAGTTGTGTGCCGGTCAGCGCACCGCCCCGGAGAGCATCGAGCGCGCTCGGGCCATCTTCGCCGACCTGGGCATGCACCCCCTAGTCGTCCGAACCGAGGTGGACGGCTTCATCGCAGACCGCCTCCTGGAGGCACTATGGCGCGAAGCGCTCTGGTTGGTCGCCGATGGTGTGGCTACGACCAGCGAGGTCGACGATGCGATCCGCTTCGGCGCCGGCCTTCGATGGGCGTCGATGGGCACCATGCTCACCTACCGCATCGCCGGCGGCGATGGAGGCATGCGGCATTTCATGAGCCAGTTCGGCCCTGCCCTCGCCTGGCCGTGGACTCATCTGACCGATGTGCCCGAGCTCGACAAAGCGTTGCTGGACCGGATCACCGAGCAGTCTGATGCCCAGGCGGCCGGGGCAAGCGTCGCCGAACTCGAGCACCTCCGCGACGACTGCGTCGTGGCGGTGATCAAGGGCCTGTCGACGGTGCCCTTTGCGGCCGGTTCGCTCCTGCGAAAGCGGCCCCAGGGGGTGGCGGCACCCTCGGATCGCGGGGTGGTCACGCCCTTCGAGGGAAGCGCCGGGCGGAGCTTCGACGCGGCGTCGATCGAGGCCCCCTTGCGGCTCCACCAGGTCACCGTCCCGCCAGCCTGGGTCGACTACAACGACCACATGAGCGAGTCGTGCTACTTGCTGGCCTTCGGCGATAGCGCCGATGCCTTCTTCCGTTATATCGGGATCGACGAGGCCTATCGGGCCGCCGGTCACTCCCTCTTCAGCGTCGAGACGCACATCGTCCATCACGGCGAGGCGGCGCTCGGTGACCGGGTCGACCTTGCCCTGCACGTCATCGCCGCGGACGCCAAGCGGGTGCACATCCTGCACGAGATGAGCGAAGTCGGCACGGGGCGGCTGCTCGCCACCGGCGAGCAGATGCTGCTCCATGTGGACACCGCGGCCGGGCAGGTGGTCCCCCTGCTGCCCGAGCCGATGGCGCGCATCGAGGCGATCGCCCGGGCGCACCGCGGCATACCCACTGCCGTGGCCGTCGGCCGGGCGATCCGGCCGATAGCGCAGAAGGCCTGAGGAGGCAGCAATGGACTTCCGCCTGAGCGAGGAACATGAGGCGATCGTGGACACGGTTCGGCGGTTCGTGGAGACCGAGTTGATGCCGCACGAGGAAACGGTCGAGCGGCTCAATGCCGTCCCGACCGAGCTCGCGCAAGCCATTCGGGCCAAGGCGCTGCGGGCCGGGCTCTATGCGGCCAATATGCCCGAGGAGCTGGGTGGTGGCGGCCTCGACGCGATGGGGGTCACCCTGGTGGAGCGCGAGTTCGGTGCCACGAGTTTCGCGCTGCAGTCGATCGTTGCCCGGCCCAGCAACATCCTGCTGGCCTGCGAGGGCCGGGCGCGCGAGGAGTACCTGATCCCCGCGGTGCGCGGTGAGAAGATCGACTGCCTGGCGATGACCGAACCCGAGGCTGGCTCGGACGTTCGGTCCATGCGCACCCGTGCCGTCCGTTCGGGTTCGGACTGGGTGATCTCGGGGACGAAGCATTTCATCAGTCATGCCGACATCTCGGACTTCGTGATCCTGTTCGCGGCCACCGGGACGGAGGAGACCTCGCGCGGTCCAAAAGCGGCCATCTCGGCATTCCTGGTCGACCTCGACAGCGCAGGGTTGACCGTGACGACGCATACCGACTGCGTGTCGAACCGCGGGTACCACCAGAGCGAGTTGGTCTTCGACCAGTGCCGAGTGCCGGGGTGGAAGCTGCTCGGCGAGGAGGGGCGTGGCTTCGACCTCATGGGCCAATGGCTGGGCGCGACCCGACTGGCGGTGGCGGCTACCTCGGTGGGGAAGGGGCGTCGAGCCCTGCAGATCGCTACCCAATGGGCAGCGCAGCGCCGGCAGTTTGGCGCGCCCATTGGCGCCTTCCAGGGCGTCTCCTTCGCGCTGGCCGATATGGCCGTCGAGCTCGACGCCGCCGAGTTGCTCACCCTGCGGGCCGCCGCGGCCATCGACGAGGGCACCGTGACGGATGCGCAGATCGCCATGGCCAAACTCTTCGCCTCCGAGACCCTTGGCAGAGTGACGGACAAGGCCGTGCAGATCCTCGGGGGAATGGGCCTGATGGGCCAATTGCCGCTGGAGCGGCTCTGGCGGGATGCCCGCGTCGACCGCATCTGGGATGGCACCAGCGAGATCCAACGGCACATCATTTCGCGCGCGATGCTGCGCCCGCTCGGCGCATGAGCCCATCCTTGGATCGCCTACTCCGGCCGCGGAGCATCGCGGTGGTCGGTGGCGCCCCGGCTGCCGGAGTGATCCGTCAGTGTCAGAAGCTGGGGTATGCCGGTGAGTTGTGGGCCGTGCACCCGACTCGCAGCGAGGTGGCCGGCGTCGCGGCATATGCCTCGGTCGAGGCGCTCCCTGGCGTCCCGGATGCGGCCTTTGTCGGCGTCCCCGCTGAGCAGGCTATCGAGGTGGTTGCTGGGCTCTCGGCGCGCGGCTGTGGCGGGGCGGTGGTGTACGCATCGGGCTTTGCCGAGGCCGGCGGGGTGGGGCTGGAGCGGCAGGTAGCGCTGGTGGCGGCGGCCGGGGAGATGCCGGTCATCGGCCCGAACTGTATGGGGGTGATCGACTACCGTCTCGGTGCTGCTTTGTGGCCCGATCAGCAAGGGGCGCCGGCGTTGGTCGGGCACGGGGTGGCCATCGTGACCCAGAGCGGAAATATCGCGCTCAATCTGACGATGCAACAGCGGGGGCTACCGATCGCGGCGGTGTTAGCCGTCGGCAATTGTGCGGTGACGGGGGTGGTCGAGGTCCTGGACGCGTATGTCGAGCGGCCGGAGATCACTGCCATTGGTCTGCATCTGGAGCAGGTGCCGCCGCTGGCCGAGCTGTTGCCGGTGGCCCGGCGAGCGGCCGCGGCCGGCAAACCCGTTGTGGTGCTGCGCACGGGTCGCAGTTCGGCGGGTGCCCGCGCCAGCGCGACGCACACGGCGGCCCTGGCCGGAGATGATGCGATCGCCGCAGCGGTCCTGGAGCATTGCGGATTCGCTGAGGCGGAGGACGTGTCGGGATTCCTCGAGACCCTGCTCCTGGCCCATGTCGGCGGGGAGATCAGCGAAGCCAGCATCGTCTCGGCCAGTTGCAGCGGCGGGGAAGCAGCCCTGATCGCCGATCTCGCAGCGGCCGCGGGGGTAGCCGTGCCCGAGCTCAGCGACGCGGACCGCGCTCGGCTGGGATCGGTTCTCGGGCAACGCGTTCCGGTCCATAACCCGCTCGACTATCACACCTATGTCTGGGGCGACCCGATCGCGACGCGTGCGCTCTTCGATGCGGTCATGCAGGTCGAGGTCGGCCTGCGCGTGCTGGTCCTCGACGAACCTGTCGGGGAGCGTTGCGATCCCACGGACTGGGAGATCACGCTCGCCGCCTGGGTGGCTGCCGCCAAGACAGCCCAGCAGCCCGCGGCCGTGCTCTCCACCATGTCCGAGTTGATGCCGGCGGACACGGCCAGGCGGCTGGCTGCCGCAGGGGTGGCGCCGCTGCGTGGCATGCGGGACGCGCTGGCGGCTGTCCGCTCGCTGAACAGCGCACGAGCTCAGCGGTGCCGGCTGCTGGAGAAGGCTTCATGGGTGCCCTCGACGGACGCCGACGCGCGCCTGCGCCCGAGGCCGCGCTCGCGCCCGCGGCCCAGCGAAGGCATCGCGTGGCTGGCTGACGCAGGGATAGCGACTCCAGGTCGGGTCACTGTGCTGTTTGCCCAGGCGGCGGAGGCGGCCGCTGGGCTGCGCCCTCCTTGGGCAGTCAAGACCGCGGCCCCCATCCTGCACAAGTCGGATGTCGGTGGGGTTCGGGTGGGCTTGAGCGAGCCCGCCGAGGTCGAGGTTGCTGCCCGGGCCATGGCGAACCTGGGCGAGCATGTCGTCATTGAGGAGATGGTGACCGGCGCCGTCTGCGAGTTGCTCCTCAGTGCTCGTCGCGATCCCGCGCACGGAGTCACGCTCACCCTCGGCGCTGGGGGTATCCACACCGAGTTGCTCTCGGACACAACGGTATTGGTCGGCTCCATCACGGCGCAGGACGTTGATCTGGCGCTGCGCCGGTTGCGCTGCTGGCCGCTCCTCGTGGGCTTTCGCGGGGCTCCCGCGGCGGACGTCGGGGCCGTGGTCGAGGCGGCCCTCGCCCTGGTGGCTGGCCTTGCCCGGGATCCCGAGATCGCCGAAGTCGAAGTCAATCCGCTCATCGTGTTGCCGCGCGGGCAGGGGGTCTGCGCGGTGGATGCCCTCCTGCTACCCCTGACAGGATCTGATCATGGCTGAGTCTGCTGGCGCTGTTCGGTCCGAGGTACGTGGCTCGGTGCTGGTCGTCACCCTGGATCGCCCACCCGCCAACGCGATTGACGTGGCGACCAGCCAGCAGCTGTATGCCGCCTTCGCCAGGTTGCGGGACGAGGCGAACCTGCGGGTGGGGGTCATCACCGGAACCGGCCGCTTCTTCAGCGCTGGTTGGGACCTCAAGGCGGCGGCGGCCGGGGAGGCACCGGATGCCGATCACGGGCCCGGAGGATTTGCCGGGCTCACCGAACTTGAATTGGACAAGCCGGTCATCGCGGCGGTCAACGGAATTGCCGTCGGTGGCGGCTTCGAATTGGCCCTGGCATGCGACCTCATGGTGGTGGCGACCCAGGCGCGCTTGGGCTTGACCGAGGCGGCGCTGGGGCTGATCGCGGACAGCGGCGGCGTGATTCGGTTGCCGCGTCGGCTGCCCTATGCGATAGCCATGGAGCTCCTGCTCACGGGACGCCTCATCGATGGCGGCGAGGCCGTGCGTTGGGGCCTGGCCAATGCCGTGGTTTCGCAGAGCGAGGTGCTCGACGAGGCGCTCAAACTGGCCGATCGGATCGTCGCCATGGCTCCGCTCTCGGTGGCGGCCGTCAAGCAGGTGCTCCGCGGGCTGCACGACGACGTGACGGCCGACTTCACCGCACTGCGTTCCGGGCGCTTTGCGGCATACGACCGCCTGGTCGAGTCCGAGGATGCCCGCGAAGGTTCGGCGGCCTTCGCACAGGGTCGGCCTCCGAGGTGGCTCGGACGCTGACAACAGCCGGTTCGGCATGTCACCCTGAGCCATGCATCGAAGCCGCATCGGCGTGATTCTCATCGACCACCCGAAGGACACCTACCGTGAGGCGGCGGCCTTTTGGGCGGGGGTCACGGGCAGCACCCGGGCGGATCCGCACGGCCCGGCCGAGGATGATCCGTACGAATCGCTGAACTCGCTCGCCGGCCTGCATCTGGACTTGCAACGCACGGGAACAGGGACGGCGCCTCGCGTCCATCTCGACATCGAGACCGATGACGTGCCCGCTGAGGTTGCTCGAGTGTGCGGCTTGGGGGCCAAGATCATGCAGGAGCACCAGGGTTACGTCGTGCTCGCCGATCCAGGGGGATTGGTGTTCTGCGTGGTTCCGGTGCAGACCGAGGACTTTGCGAGTGCCGCCCAGACGTGGGAGTAGGCCGGCGGGGCTGGAGTAGGCCGGCGGGGCCGGAGTAGGCCGGAGGAAGCCGGACTGGGCCGCTGCAGACACGCGTATGCCGGGTGCGGGAGGAAGGCACCCGGCATACGCCAGTGAGGGGGACAGGGGCAGAGGGATCAGGCGGTAGGCGCCGCCGGTGTGGTCGTGGCAGTCCCGTTGGCGTCGGTGGGGTTCAGGCTGCCGGTGGGCGCCTGGCCGTTGCCGCCCTGGTCGGCGCCGCCCATGCCGGGACCGCCCATACCCGGGCCGCCGGTGCGCTCTTCGATGGTCTTCAGGTCGGCGCTCACCTCATACATGACGCGGGTGCCATCCTTGGTCGCGTGGACGTCATAGGAGCCGTCGGGGTCCTTGGCGACCTCCTCGACGGTCACGCCGGAGAACTTCGCCGTGACCGCAGCGGTGACCTTGGCGAGTTCGTCCCCGGTGACGGCCGTGTGTTCATGGCCGCCCATGTCCGGGCGAGCCATCCCCTGGCCGCCCTGGCCGGTGGGGCCGCCCTGGCCGGTGGGGCCGCCCTGGCCGCCCGGGGCTACCTGCCCGGAGGCGCCGCCCTGGTTGGCTTGGCTGCCCTGTCCCGTGCCGGCGTTCGGCTGGTTGCCGCCGTTTGCCTGGTTGCCGGTGCTGGCTTGGTTGGCCGAGACGGCTGAGGTCGTGGCGGGGCTGTCGTTCTGGGCCATCGCGATGGCGGCGCCGCCGCCGAACAGTGCGCCGGCGGCAGCAACTGCGGCAACGCTGGCGGCGATCTTGGTGCGGGACATATGACTCTCCTTGCGATCATCGGTGGTGCCCATCACCACCGCTGACCATCACGATGCGGCGCAGACCTGTCGGCAGGCTGTCCTTCGGGTGTCCCTTTCCTACGATCATGGGCGCTGGCGGGACCCGTCGGCATGCCGCGCTCCCGCTTCCTTGCGTGCGATAGGAACTCCTTTCACCCGCAACCACGCTGGCGCTCACGGCCTTGGCGCTTTGGCTCTTGCGCGCGATAGGAACTCCTTTCACCCGCAACCAAGCGGGAGAAGGCGGACTGCAACGGCCAGGCGCGGCCCCGGCCCCGCCCGGCTGGCTGCGTAGGCTGGCAGGCGGCCTCGCCAGAAATCCGCTCGCGGGGCCGAGCATCGCACTGACACAGTGGTCAATGTGGCCGGTTACCCCCTCCAGACTCAACGCCTCGCGGTTCGCATCATGCGAACCGCCGATCGCGCCACCTTGCTGGCATATCGCAATGACCCCCAGGTCGCGGCTCTGCAGAGCTGGGAGTTGCCGCATACCGCCGAGCACACCACGTGGCTGGACGCACAGGACGAGCTCGACGATCTCGCCCCCACGGGATGGACCCAACTGGCCATCGAGGTGGCCGGCCAGCACATCGGCGATATCGCCGTCCACCGTGACGAGACCGGGCAGCAGGCCAACCTCGGCTTCTCCTTGGCCAAGGCCCACTGGGGCCACGGGTACGCCACTGAAGCCGCTTCAGCAGTCATCGCCGACTTGGTCGAGCGGCTGGGTATCGTCCGCCTCAGCGCGGACTGCGACCCACGCAATACTGCCTCGCAGCGGGTCCTCGAGCGGATCGGGCTGATCCACTCACACGACGCCAGCAAGAGCTTCCTTTGGCGGGGCGAATGGGCCGACACCACGTACTACGCCGCCACCGCGGAGCAATGGCGAGCGTGGCGCGATCGGCCAAAGACACCGCCCGAGGAGGTTCACCTCGTCGCCCTCGACGCCGACCGGGCTCGTGACTGGCGCGATGTGCGCACCCACCACACCCAACGCAGCTTCGTCTCCCCGGTGGAGGAGTCGTATGCCGATGCGTTCTTTGTCGCTCGACTGAATGCGGCGCTACCCCCGCCGGCGCCGGACGCCGACGTGATCATTCCGATGATCTTCGGGGTCATCGCTGACGGTGAGCGCGCCGGATTCCTCATGTATGCCGCCGTCTCATCCACGATGCCCAAGCCGTACCTCTGGCGCCTCCTTGTGGACCGCAGGCATCAAGGTCGAGGTGTCGGCAGGGAAACCCTCCGACTCCTCGCGCGGCGCCTCGTCGATGAGGGCCATAGCGAACTCAAACTCTCGTATGTCGACGAGCCGGGCGGCCCTGGGCCCTTTTATCGCGCACTTGGCGCCCGCCTCACGGGCGAGGTCGACGACGGCGAACTGGTCGCCATCCTCCCTCTGACGCCCCTGCTGGCCTGACCGGCAGCGCCATCGCTGCTCTTCGCCGCACTACCCTGAGGTCGCCAATGGCACCCATCACTACGACGAGGCGAGCAAGCAGATCGTCCGGCTGATGCATGGCGAATCCGCGGCCTGACCGGCACCGCGTCCACGGACCGATGCATAGTCGGCCCACGGCATGTGTTTACCATCGCGGGTGGCTGCCAACGCGTTGACCTGGAGCCGGTGAACTCGCCGGTGACACCTGCGTGCGCCCAGAGTTGCCCGACCGTGGTGGCGATCATCCCGATCAAACCACTGGATCGCGCCAAGTCTCGTCTCCACTTGCCTGCCAAGCAGCGGCGACGTCTGGCGCTCGCATTTGCCGGGGACACCATTGCGGCAATCTCGGCCTGTGCTGCAGTCCGCTCCGTGACCACGGTGACCGCTGATCCCCGAGTCGCGGCCCTGGCCAGGGAGTTGGGCGCGGAGGTGGTCCACGACGAGGCCCGGGATCTCGACCAGGCCGTCCAGGCCGCGGTCGCGAGCGTGACCCGAGGACACCGGGATCTCGGGGTGATGGTGGCGCCCGGCGATCTGCCTGCGCTGCGAGCTCACGATGTCTGCGCGCTCCTGGCTCAGTGGGGAGGCCACGATGCCGCCTTCGTCCCGGACCGCACCGGCGCCGGGACCACGATGGTGCTGGCTGCGCCCAGGGCTGAGGTCGTCACCCGCTATGGACCCGACTCTGCAGCCAGGCACCGTGAGCTGGGACTACGACCCTTGACCGGCGCCCCCGAGCGGGTCCGATTGGATGTCGACACCGTGGCCGACCTCGAGCGGGCCAGGGCGCTGGGCTTGGGCAATCGCACCACCGCAGAGCTGGCCCGAGTGACCCCGCTATCGGCCGACTGACGGGAGCACCCGGCATACTCACTGATGAGGTGAGGTCATGTTGAGAATCGGGTACAAAGCGTCGGCGGAGCAGTTCGCTCCCTCGGAGTTGGCGGCCTATGCCGTCCTCGCCGAGGAGGTGGGGCTGGACTCGGTGACGGTCTCGGACCACTTTCAACCGTGGCGGCTGACGGGTGGGCATGCGCCGAATGCGCTGGCCTGGATGCCGTGGGTCCTGGCCCGCACCGAGCGGGTGCTCGTGGGCACCTCGGTGTTGACGCCGACCTTCCGGTACAACCCGGCGGTGATGGCGCAGACCTTCGCCACCATGGCCTGCCTGGCGCCTGGTCGGGTGATGCTCGGCGTGGGCAGCGGGGAGGCGCTCAACGAGATTGCCGTGGGGTCGATCTCGGCAGGGGAGTGGCCCGAGTTCAAGGAACGCTTCGGGCGCCTGCGTGAGGCCGTCCGGCTCATGCGCGAGCTCTGGACGCAGGATCGCGTGAGTTTTGACGGCGAGTACTACCGGACCGAGGATGCCGCGATTTATGACCGGCCCGAGGTGCCCGTGCCCGTCTATGTCGCGGCCGGCGGGCCGATGGTGGCGCGCTATGCCGGTCGGGTGGCCGATGGTTTCATTTGCACCTCGGGCAAGGGGCGCGAGTTGTATGCCGACCAGCTCGTTCCAGCCGTCGACGAGGGACTGGATGCGGCGGGGCGGGCGCGCAGCGCGATCGATCGGATGATCGAGATCAAGGTGTCCTGGGACCCGGACCCGGAGCAGGCGTTGGAGAACACGCGTTTCTGGGCGCCCTTGTCTCTGAGCGCTGAGCAGAAGCACTCCATCCACAGCCCGGCCGAGATGGAGCGGGCCGCCGACGAGCTTCCGATCGACCAGGTGGCCAAACGTTGGGTGGTGACCTCGTCGCCCGAGGCGGTGGTGGAGGCATTGGCGGTGTACACCGACCTTGGCTTCAACCACCTCGTGCTCCATGGGCCCGGGCACGACCAGGAGCGCTTCTTGCGAACGCTGGCCGAGCAGGTCCTTCCGGGGTTGCGCGAGCTGATCCCTGCGCAGCGCTGAGGAAGCTCTGGCCTGCGAGCTGCGGGCTCAGGGTTCGATGACGACCTGACCGCGCAGTGCGCCTCGGCGCATGTCCATCAGCGCGGCGGCCAGGTCATCGAGACCCGCGACGCGGTCGATGGCCGGTCGCAAGCCACCCTCAGCGACCAGCTCGGCCAGGCGCGCGCACCCCTGCGAGGTGGTCTCCGAGAACATCCAACCGAGCTCTTGGCGGGTGAATCCGTTGGCGAGCGAGGCCCACAGGTTGCGCTGAATCCCGCCCAGGAAGTGCCCGCCCGATTCGCCGCCGATGATGACCAATCGTCCGGTGGGGGTGAGCGCCGATCGCAGCGCCCGAAGCTTCCGGTTGCCGGCGATGTCCACGATGAGGTCGAAGGGACCACCCATGGCGGACAGTTCACTGGTGCGGTAGTCGTATGCCGCGTGGGCGCCAAGGCCGGTCACCAGGTCCAGCTTGCTCGCGCTGCAGACCGCCGTGACCTCGGCGCCGGCGTGCGCCGCCAACTGGACGGCACTGGTGCCGACAGCGCCGGAGCCGCCCAGGATGAGGACACGTTCTCCGGACTGCACCTTGCCCTTGTCCAGCACGGCGCCGAGCGCGGTCATCCCGGAAACCCCGAGCGTGGCGGCATCGTGCACCCGGACGTCCTGGGGGGTATGGGCCAGCGCGTCCGGCTTCGCCAGCGCGTACTCGGCAAAGGCCCCGCTCGTGGCCACGCCGTGCACCCGATCGCCCACGGCATACCCGGCTACTTCGGGGGCGATCGCCACGACCTCGCCGGCCACCTGCTGGCCGAGGATGACGCGTTTGGGCGTGCGCACCCCGAGCGCGAGCCGGGCTAGCCAGGGGTCGCCCTCGAGCAGATGCAGACTCGCTCGGTCCAGCCCGGCCGCGTGTACGCGGATCAGCAGTTCACCGGCCGCCGGGGCGGGCACCGGGAGGGTCTCCATCGCAATGACCTCGGGCCCGCCATACTCGCGCCGGGTCGCAGCGCGCATCGTCGTGGGCAGTGACATGAGAAGGCTCCTTCAATCCATACGGCGTAAGGTTTGCTACCGTAACATTACACCGTAAGGCAAGCAAGCCAGCCGCAGAGGAGCCCGTATGCCGCCCCGCAAGCTCACCCGCGAGGGCGTCATCGCGGCTGCCATCTCGCTGGCCGATGAGCAGGGCATCGACCACCTCAGCATGCGTGGCTTGGCGCGTCACCTGGGGGTGGAAGCGATGTCGCTCTACCACCATCTCGCGGACAAGGCGGTCCTCCTGGACGCCATGGTGGACTCGGTCTTTGCCGAGGTGGAGCTGCCGGCGGCCGATGGCGATTGGCGCGCGGGCATGCGCCGCCGCTCGGTCTCGCTGCGCGCCGTTCTGCGGGTTCATCCCTGGGCGTTGCCGCTCATGGAGTCGCGCCGGGCTCCCGGTCCGGCCAACCTGGCCTATCACGACGCCAATATCGCCGGCCTGCGAGCGGCCGGCTTCCCGCCCGCAGAGGTGGCCTTCGCGTATGCCGCGATTGACGCCTTTGTCTACGGCTTCGTCCTCCAAGAGACCTCGCTCCCCTTCGAGTCTGGCCAAGAGGCAGTTCAGATGATCACTTCTGAGCCGTTCAGCGACCTGCTCTCGCCCTATCCGAACATGGGATGGTTCGCGCAGGAGGTCATCATGACGCCCGGCTACTCCTTCGAGCGAGAGTTCGAGCCGGGACTGGATCTCGTGCTTGACGGCATCGAGCGGCGCCTCGCGGCGGCGTTGGGCTAGGTGGGCCGCTCCGGCACGACGGCTGCTCGTTCCCTCGACGGATATGTGCGTCGAGGTTGCGATTAACCCGTGTGAGAGGCTCGTACAGCGGTCACACCACACACCAGGAGGGGCCATGAGCGAGTTGGTCAGTTTCACGCAGGTGTCCACCGAGGGCCTGGAGAGTTCACCGGTCGCGGACGCGCTGGCCGGGCTGCGGGCCAATGAGGCGCGCTACTTCAAGAACACGTACGACCACGACTTCCGCGTCGACTCGGCCGATGACGCTCGCGCGATCGTCAACTGGGTGGCCGAGATCCTGGACGCGGAGCGCGGGATCGTCATCGCCGCACCTGCCCTCCAGGCCAGTGTCGCGGAGGTCGATGGCATCCACTGGGTTCATGTCTTCTATGAATCCGGGCTGGCCATCAACGTGCTGTACACCCGAGCGGAGGGTGGTAAGCGTGCCGTCGGCTTCAAGTTGAGCGACGGGATGGAGGTCCCCGAGGAGTTGGGCGCCTTCAAGTTCGCGCGTCAGCGCTCCAAGCTCGCGGGCACGATCCGTGGGTCCTACTTCGTCATCAAGGGCGAGCACCCGCCGCTCTGACCCACCGGCCGTGGGCCCGGCGGACCGTCGGGCTTAGCGGGCCAACCGGCGCCGCTGCTGTCCTCGGATGGCGATGTCCAAACCCCAGAAACCGAGCGCCAAGGCGACCCCGAAGGCCAGGATCATCGCCACCGTGGTGAGCACGGCTGGCCAGCCGTGCGTGCTGGCGTCCAGGAAGCCGTACGGGTAGGCCCCCACGATGGCGCCCCGGGTCAGCACCCAGATCAGCCAGGCCACCGGGATGATCAGGATCGGCAGGATGACGTCGCGTCGAAGCCAGCCACGCGGGCCCCAGACCAGGTAGACGACCACCACCATGACCGGCACCACGATGTGCTGCCACGGATTAGTCAGCACTGACCAGCCCGTCACATGCGCGGTCGGTGCGAGCAGCACCTGATAAACGATCGCGGTCACGGTGATCATCACCAGGGCGGAGCCCAGCAGCACGCGCTTGACCCGGGTCAGCGGATGGGGCCGCCACGCCGCGATGCCAAAAGCGATGGCCACCACGGCATTCGACCACTCGGTGAAGTAGCTGACGTGATCCGCCAAACGTGAGATGACGCCAGCGAAGCCCTCGACGTGGGCGCCATAGACATGCCCGACCGGCGGCACTTCGTCGTAGGCGCCGATGGCGGTCAGGAAGCCGACGAAGACGAATCCGACCCCGGCCAGGATCGCCGTGGCGGCATATGCCGCACTGGCCGATCGAGTGGGAGTCAGGTGCTCAGGGGCGGGTGCGGCTGGGGTCATAGGCTGCACCTTAGCGACGTCCTTGGTGCCGACCTATGGCTTCCTCGAAACCGCTCAGGCACAGTGGAGTTATGCAGGCCGCCGACCTGGTGGACGTCATCCCCACGGTGACCCGTGGCACCACGGGCGCGGAAGCAGCGCGGCTGATCGCCGAATTCCGCCTCCCGGGACTGGTGGTGGCCGATGCGGCTGGGGCAGCGCAGGCCGTCATCCCGGGCAGCCAGTTGCTGGGAGTGGTCCTGCCGCAATATGTCCGGGACGACCCTGCGCTGGCACACGCCTTCGACGAGGCCGATGCCGATCACTTGTGTCATCGGCTCGGCCAGGTCACCCTCGGGCAACTCCTCGATGCCAAGCGCGTAACCGCCGCTGCACTGCCCTCGGTGCTCCCGGAAGACACCCTGATCGAGTTGGCATCCGCGATGGACGCTGGCCATTTGCCGATCATCGCAGTGGTCGATCGTCAGGCCCGCTATCACGGCGTGGTCCTGCTGCCGCGCCTGCTCGCCGCCATCGCCACGCTGGCAGGGGAGCCGCCAGAGCGCCGGGACCTGCCATGAGTGTGACGGCCGTCCTGGCGGTGGCGGTCTTCGTCGGGGCCTATGTCGTCATTGCCACCGAGAAGGTCAATCGGAGCGTGGCGGCGCTTACCGGCGCTGCTCTGATGGTGGTCATTGGCGCCGTTCGTGGCCACCAGATGTTCTTCTCCGAAGGCACGGGGATCGATTGGAATGTCATCTTCCTGCTCTTCGGGATGATGATCCTGGTCGGAATCCTCAGTCACACAGGGGTATTCGAGTACCTGGCCATCTGGTCGGCACAGCTGGCGCGTGGCCGGCCCTTCCGGATGATGGTCACCCTCTCGATGATCACGGCCATCGCCTCCGCCCTTCTCGACAATGTCACCACGGTCCTGCTGATCGCTCCGGTCACGCTCTTGCTATGCGATCGACTTGCCCTGGATCCGGTGCCCTTCCTGCTTTCCGAAGTCATGGCGAGCAATATCGGCGGCACCGCAACGCTCATTGGAGACCCGCCGAATATCATCATCGCGAGTCGAGCAGGTCTGTCCTTCAACGATTTCCTGGTCCACCTGGCGCCCATCGTCGTCGTGCTGCTGGTGGTCTTCATCGGCTTGTCGTGGCTGCTCTGGGGCAGGCATCTGCGATTCGACGAGCAACGGGCGGCGGCCCTGATGGCGCTCACCCCGCGCGAGACCATCGCGAACGCGCGCCTGCTGCGGCGGACCCTGGTGGTGCTCGCGCTGGTCCTCACCGGATTCGTGACGCATTCACTGACCCATATCGAGCCGTCGGTCATCGCGCTGCTCGGTGCGGGCGCCGCGATCCTCATCTCGGGCTTAGACAGCAAGGCCTATCTCGCCGATGTGGAGTGGGAGACGCTGCTCTTCTTCGCGGGGCTCTTCATCATGGTCGGCAGCCTGGTTCACCAGGGAGTCATCGGCGAACTCGCGGGCAGCCTGGCGCGCAGCATCGATGGCAACTGGCTGCTGGCCTCACAGGCGGTCCTCGTGGGGTCCGCCGTGCTGTCCGGAATCGTGGACAACATCCCGTATGTCGCGACCATGTCGCCGTTGGTCTTGGATCTCGTTGGCCCAGCGCAGGGGCTGCCGCCGGAGAAGTTGGCCTTGTGGTGGTCCTTGGCACTCGGTTCGGATCTGGGTGGGAACGCCACCGCGATCGGCGCCAGCGCCAACGTGGTGGTGACCGGCATCGCGAAACGCAATGGTCACCCGATCAACTTCTGGACCTTCACCAAGTACGGCCTCATCGTCACCGCAGTGACCATCGCGATCTGCGTGCCCTATATCTGGCTGCGGTACTACCCGACCTGAGGGGCGCTGCGGTCAACCGCGAATCCGCGCAGGATCAGGTACCCGGCCAGGCCGATCTCCCAGGCGAAGACCGGGATAACGAGGATCGGAATCACCGTGGACACCCCGAACATCACCGCAAGGTTCATGGCACCCACGAGCGGCCCGCCCACCAAGCCCAAGCCGGCAACGATCCGGGGGACCTGACGCGTGCGCCACAGGAGAGCGGCCAGCAGCGCGGTGTGGAAGGGCACCACCAGCCCAGGGCCGACCAGGAAGGTCCAGTCATGGACCAGGCGGAGGGCGTCAACGCTCTGGGTGCTCAGTCCGGGGTCGCCAGCGATCCCGGGTCGTGCGACCGCGGGCAGCAGGACCACGACGCCCATGAGAATGACCGAGGCCTCCAACGTGCGCAGCGCGAGGTAGCCCGTGGCGGTGGTGGCGGAGAAGCGGCGCACCAGCGGATAGAGCGCGACCCCGGTCCCGACAACGGCCACCGCCAGGATCACCTCTAGGGCTGCCCCCGTGAGCACGGCCTGTCGGCTCCCCAATGGAGCCAGCGGATCCTTGGCGGAGCCGCCATAGAGCAGCGCCGCGGCCACAGAGGTGACATGAGTGACGAAGTAGAGCACGCCGGCGATGCGGGCGGTGCGCTGGGGTGAAGACATCCGTGGCTCCTGGAATCGGAGAGGTATACGGCGTACACCTCGTTCGCGCTCGACTGTAGGTGTACGGTGTACACAACGTCAAGTCGAGCAAAGGACGGCCATGTCCAACCGGGCACCACGCAAGACCCTCACGCGGGCTGCCGTGACCGCTGCGGCCGTCGACTTGGCCGATCGCGAGGGGTTGGACGCGGTCAGCATGCGCCGCCTGGCGCAGGAGCTGGACGTGGTCCCCATGGCGATCTACAAGCACCTTGCGGACAAGGAGGACCTGCTTGACGCCATGGTCGACCGGGTCATCGAGGGCTGGTCGGGACTCTCCGTGGATCCCGAGACGACCTGGCCCCAGCGGGTCGCAGGGCTGGCCCTGGCCGCCCGCGCCGGCCTCGCCGCCCATCCGTGGCTGCGGCGGGCGATCGAGACCCGTGCCCGGCGCACGCCGGCGGTGCTGCGGCATATGGAAGCGGTGACAGCCTGCTTCCTGGACGGGGGGCTAAGTGCCGACCTGACGCATCACGCCATGCACGCGCTGGGTAACAGGATCTGGGGATTCAGTCCGGAGTTGTTCAATCCGGGCCCGGGGGGCGTTCCCGGTCGCTCGACCGCGCCGCCAGTGGATCCCGCCGAACTTCCCAGCATTCTGACCATCGCCCAGGACGCCTCGCAGCGACGCCCGGGGGCAGTCGGGTGCGATGAGGATGCGGAGTTTGGTTTCGCGCTGGATCTGATTCTTCATGCGGTGGCGCGGCTGCATGCCGCCGGCTGGGATTCCGGCCAGCTGGCCTAGTTGCCCAAGAGTCGGGCGACCTCACGACCGCTGGGGTTGGTCAGGGTCACTTCGCCGAGGCGCACGGTGGGCACGGTTTCATTGCCGCCATTCGCTGCCCGCACGATCGCGGCCGCCTCCGGGTCCTCCCAGATGTTGCGCCACTGTGCCGAGATCCCGCGGACCTTGAGGTCCAGGCGCAGGCCAGTGCAGAACGGGCACCCCGGGCGCCAGAAGACCTCGAGGGTGTCGCTCATGTCGGGGGCTCCTTGGCGGTGGCTCGGCGTGTGGAGGGTTCATTATGCCGCCCGCGGTGTCGCCGGCGACCATGGAATATACCCCAGGGGGTATTTGCTAGACTAGGCAAGACCCGTTCTTCCCTCAAGGAGCATCATGGCCACCACCACTCTGACCGACACCGATTTCGAGCAGGTCGTCACGACCAGTGACATTCTGCTCGTGGACTTTTGGGCGGAGTGGTGCGGACCCTGCCGGCAGTTCGCACCGGTCTTCGAGGCGGCCTCTGAGAAGCACCCGGATGTGGTCTTCGGCAAGGTCGACACCGAGGCTGAGCGCGGGATCGCCTCGGCCGCCCAGATCACCTCCATCCCGACGCTGATGGCCTTCCGCGAGGGCGTGCTGGTGTTCTCGCAGCCGGGAGCCTTGCCGGCGTCCTCACTCGAGCAGGTCATCGACGCCGTCAAGGCGCTCGACATGACCGAGATCCATGCGCAGGTCGCGGCCCAGCGGGCGCTGCTCGACAAGCCCCGTGAGGTCTCGGTCGCTGACCTGGCGGCCGGCTTGGCTGACGGCAGCGTGCGGGTGATCGATGTTCGCGAGCCCATGGAATACCGCGCCGGGCATGTGCCCTCGGCCGAGCTGATGTCCCTGAGCCGACTGACCGAGCATGTGGACGAGCTGCGCGAAGGCCTGCCCGTGCATGTGATCTGCCAGAGCGGCAACCGCAGCCTGCAGGCCACCGACTTCCTGCGTCGCTCCGGTATCGAGGCCTACTCGGTGAGCGGTGGCACGTCCATGTGGGCGGCCGCAGGGCACGAAGTCGTCACCGGGCCATTCGCGACGGCACAGGCCTGACGCGAGGCGAGCCTGAAAGGCCTGTCGGCCCTCGCCTGCCCAGGATTAACGCACATTGATGTTGCAAAACTCTAGGCGCTTCGGCTAGCCTCGTCAGCCACGAGGGGAGTACTTCCCAATTCGGTTCCGGTCAGTACGAGTAGCCCAGGCCACTCCCGGTTCCGGGCCGCGCTCCGCGCGGTGAAGGAGACCTCAGGACCATACGTTCTGAGGAGTGTCATGTCCCTTCCATCAATCGGAACCCCCATGGTGTGGGGGCTCACCATTGGTGCCATTGCTGTCCTGCTCCTGGTGGACTTCCTGGTGACTCGGCGCCCGCATGAGGTCTCGATGCGCGAAGCCGTGGCCTGGTCGGCGTTCTATGTCGCCATCCCGCTGGCCTTCGGGGTGTGGGTTTGGCAGGCACACGGAAGCCAAACCGGTGTGGAGTACTACACCGGATACCTGGTCGAGAAGACGCTCTCGGTCGACAACCTGTTCATCTTCTTGTTGCTACTCACCGCCTTCGCCGTGCCGCGGGAGCTTCAGCAACGGGTGCTCTTGATCGGCGTGGCCGGTGCGCTGGTCCTGCGTGGGATCTTCATCTATCTGGGCGCGGAACTCATCGCCCGGTTCTCTTGGGCCTTTCTCCTCTTCGGCGCGATCCTGCTGCTGACGGCCGTGAAGGTATTCCGTGACGCGCTTTCGCACGGCGATCAGAGCGTGGACATCGGTTCGCTGCGTTCGGTGCGGATGATCCGGAAGTTCTGGCCGGTCACAGATGCCTACGAGGGGACGCGGATGAGCGTGCGTCATCAGGGTCGGCGCGCCCTTACCCCGCTCGCGCTTGTGGTGGTCGCGATCCTGTCGACCGACCTGGTCTTCGCGATCGACTCGGTGCCTGCCGTCTATGGCATCACCGGGGACCCCTACCTCGTCTTCGCGACCAATGCCTTTGCCCTCTTGGGGCTGCGGGCGCTCTACTTCGTGCTCGAGGGCGCCCTCGGTGCGCTGGCCCACCTGGGCTACGGGCTGGCGGCGATTCTCGCCTTCATCGGTGCCAAGTTGGTCCTGCACTGGGCTCACGGCATCTGGACCTGGATTCCCGAGGTGCCGACCCTGTTTTCGCTGGCCGTCATCGTCGGCATCCTCGCCGTAGTCACGACAACCAGCCTGATGGCCAAGCGCCGCGCCGAGCACCTTGAGCAGGCCGCAACCTCTCAGGTGCCATCCGAGCCGGTGAACTAGGGTCGGCATATGACAGTCGACGTGGGCCAGTGGTCATGAAGGTGAGCCGGATGCAGCTGCTGGCTGCGGTCGCCCTCCTGATCGAGATCTCTCTCTGGCTGGGTCTGGCCATTGTGGGGATGTCGAGATGGTCCTGGGTGGGCGCTGTGCTGGCCTTCGTGGCGGCCGCCGGTGTCTGGGCGGTCTTCATGTCGCCCAAAGGTGCCTGGCGGCTTCCGCCGTGGCCCCGAGCCCTGATCGCCCTGACGCTCTGTGTGCTCGTGGGCATGATGCTCATCGACACCGGCTGGCCACGCTGGGGCTTCTTCCTGACGCTGGGCGGCATCGTCCTGGGCATCACCGAGCTGGTCTTGCCTGACCTCAGCCGCGTGCGCCGCGATCCGACGCCGACGCGGCATCCCTACGGTCTTTAAGCGAGGTTTCACCATGCGCGTCGTCGTCCTGGGAGCCACGGGGGAGATGGGCGCCCTGGTTGCCGAGTTGCTCCGCGAGCGCGGACATGAGGTGGTGTCGGCCAGTCGGGCCAGGGGAGTCGACGCGGTAACCGGGGAGGGGCTGGATAGCTGCCTCGCCGGCGCCGATGCGCTCGTGGACTGCCTTAACCGTGATGCCTTGACCCATCGAGCCGCCATGGCCTTCTTCCCGGTCAGTGCCGAGCACGTACTCAGCGCGGCCAAGCGTCAGGGTGTGGGTCATCTCGTGCTGCTGTCCATCGTGGGCGTCACTCGGCAGGAGGCCCGCCGGGCGATCGGCTACTACGCAGGCAAGGCCGCCCAGGAGGATCGCTACCTCGCCTCAGGTATGCCGGTGACCGTGGTCGCGACGACCGGGTGGTTCACCTTGGCCGAGAAGTTCCTGACCCAGATCCGGCTCGGCTCGATAGTGCTCCTCCCGCCCACCCTGCTGCAGCCGGTCCATCCGGATGCGGCAGCCCGGGCGCTGGTCGATGCCGTCGAGGCAGGGCCTGGCGTCACGAGAGTCGAGCTCGCCGGTCCCGAACGCCTTCGTGCGGACGAGATGGCTCGCCGGCTGGCGAGCGCTCGCCGCCAAGCGGTCCACGTGCTCCGCGTGCCCTTCCCCAGCCGAGCCTTCCGCGAGGGCGCCATGCTCCCGGCCCCCACCGCCCGCATCGACGAGCGCACGTATGCCGCCTGGCTGGATTCCCTTCGCCCTAATCTTGACTAGTTCAAAGAAAGGGAGAAGGCTGGGGTTATGACCCCCGAGTTCACCGGCATGCTGCGTGACGCGGGGATGCGGGTGACCCGGCCGCGACTGCTCGTGCTGGATTCGCTGGCCGAGCACCCGCACGCCCAGACCGCCGCGGTCTTGGCCGCTGTGCGAGAGCGTGAGCCCGCGATTTCCCATCAAGCCGTCTACGACAGCCTGGCCGCCCTCGCTGAGGCGGGCCTGGTGCGGCGGATCCAGCCTGCTGGCTCAGTCGCTCGATACGAATTGCGCGTCGGCGATAACCATCATCACGTCGTCTGCCGGGGCTGTGGCCGGGTCGATGACGTCGACTGCGCCGTGTCCTACACCCCCTGTCTCACCCCCTCCGAGAATCACGGCTACGCCATCGACGAGGCCGAGGTCACCTATTGGGGGATGTGTCCCACCTGTCTGAATTCACCCCACTCGAACTGATGTCAAGACCGAGCACCAAGAAAGGAATCTCATGTCCATTCATGACGACGCCGAGGTTGGCGAGATGAACGCTGCCGGGGAGGCCAGCGGTTGTCCCGTGGCCCACAGCCTGACCCCGCCCACCCAGGGGGACGCGAACGCACAGTGGTGGCCGAACCGCCTGAACCTGAAGATCCTGGCCAAGAATGGCGCGGAGAAGAACCCCTATGGCGCCGACTTCGACTACCCCAAGGCCTTCGCCGCGCTGGACCTGGCCGAGGTCAAGGCGGACATCGAGGCGGTGCTCACCACCTCGCAGGAGTGGTGGCCCGCGGACTACGGCCACTATGGCCCGCTGATGATTCGGATGGCCTGGCACTCCGCCGGCACCTACCGCGTCATGGATGGCCGCGGTGGCGGGGGTACCGGTCAGCAGCGCTTCGCCCCGCTGAACTCGTGGCCGGACAATGGCAACCTCGACAAGGCTCGCCGCCTGCTCTGGCCGGTCAAGAAGAAGTACGGCAAGTCCCTGTCCTGGGCCGACCTGATGATCCTCACCGGCAATGTCGCCCTGGAGTCCATGGGCTTTGACACCTTCGGCTTCGCCGGCGGTCGCGTCGACGCTTGGGAGCCCGATGACGATGTGTACTGGGGCAGCGAGAGCGAGTGGCTCGGCGACAACCGATACACCGGCGAGCGTGACCTGGAGAATCCGCTGGCCGCCGTCCAGATGGGTCTGATCTACGTCAACCCCGAAGGGCCCAATGGCAACCCCGACCCGGTTGCCTCCGGAGCCGACATCCGTGAGACCTTTGCTCGGATGGCCATGGATGACGAGGAGACCGTGGCACTGACCGCGGGCGGGCACACCTTCGGCAAGGGCCATGGTGCGGCTGACCCCGGCCAGTACGTCGGTGTCGAGCCCGAGGCCGCACCGCTGGAGCAGGTCGGCCTGGGCTGGAAGCAGTCCTTTGGCACCGGCAAGGCCTCGGACATGACGACCTCCGGTATCGAGGGCGCGTGGACGCCGACCCCGATCCAGTGGGACAACTCCTACTTCGAGACCCTCTTCAAGTACGACTGGGAGCTCACCAAGAGCCCGGCCGGTGCGCAGCAGTGGCGGCCCGCCAATGGCGCCGGCGCCACTGATGTCCCGGACGCCTCGGACTCGAGCATTCGGCACGCACCCATGATGACCACGGCCGATATGGCGATGCGGATGGACCCGGCCTATGAGGCGATCTCGCGGCGATTCCTGGAGAACCCCGACCAATTCGCCGATGCCTTTGCGCGCGCGTGGTTCAAGTTGACCCACCGCGACATGGGTCCGGTCAGCCGGTACTTCGGTGCCGAGGTCCCCAGCGAGGAGTTGCTCTGGCAGGACCCCATTCCCGCCAATGAGCGCGGCACCAGCGCCGCGGACGTCGCGGCCGCCAAGGCTGCGATCGCGGCCTCCGGTCTGAGCGTGAGCCAGCTGGTCAAGGTGGCCTGGGCGGCGGCGTCGAGCTACCGCTCCTCGGACAAGCGGGGCGGCGCCAATGGCGGTCGGATCCGGTTGGAGCCGCAGCGCAGCTGGGCGGCCAATGACCCGAGCGAGTTGGCGGACACGATCGCCGTCCTCGAGCAAATCCAGGCTGGTCTCAACGTCTCCTTCGCCGACTTGGTCGTCATCGCCGGCAACGTCGGGGTCGAGCAGGCTGCCGCGGCCGCCGGGGTCACGGTCGAGGTCCCGCTCACGCTGGGCCGCGGCGATGCCACCCAGGAGCAGACCGATGTGGAGTCCTTCGGTTACCTCGAGCCCAAGGCCGACGGCTTCCGCAACTACGACCGGACCGACAACGCGCTGCCCGCGGAATACGCGCTGCTCGACAAGGCCAACCTGCTCGGGGTCACGGCCCCGGAGCTGACGGTGCTGGTCGGTGGCCTTCGGGTGCTGGGGGCCAATGCGGGCGGTTCGCCCACGGGCGTCCTCACCGACCGGGTGGGCACGCTGAGCACGGACTACTTCGTCAACCTGCTCGACCTGGGCACCACGTGGAGGGCGGTCGAGGGTTCCGATGACTACGCCGGCACCGGAGTTCAGGGCCAGTCCTGGACCGGGAGCCGCGCTGACCTGGTCTTCGCGTCCAACTCCGAGTTGCGCGCGATCGCCGAGGCGTATGCCGCCGACGACGCGGCCGAGTCCTTCGTCCACGACTTCGTGGCCGCGTGGGCCAAGGTCATGGACAACGACCGTTGGGATCTGCGGCGCTGATCTACGCAGCCCACGACCAAGGGCCCGCAGCCATTGTGGCTGCGGGCCCTTGTTTGCCAAGGGGCTGAGGGCCGCTCAGGTGCCGCGGCGGGCCTGATGCGGCTGGGGCACGCGGCTGGGCCCCGATCCGGCTCGGGCCTGCGGCTTCTGCGCGCCTCACCTGCCACACGATTCCCGCCTGATGCCGGAACCTTTCGGTTGGGGCCCCTTAGAAGGAACCCCAACCGAAAGGTTCCGGCATCAGGCGGGAAAGTTGAGGCGCGTGGGACGTTTCTCCGCGTGTACTAGATCTCCGCGCGCAACCAGCGGGCCACTTCGACTGCCCAGTAGGTCGCGATCACCGACGCCCCAGCGCGCCGGACTGAGGTCAGCGCCTCGAGAATCCCTCGGCGGCGATCGATGGCCCCTGCTGCCGCGGCCGCCTCGATCATCGCGAACTCACCCGACACCACATAGGCCGCGGTCGGCACCTCGGCGATCGCGGCGACCGCGGCGACCACATCCAGGTAGGCCAGAGCGGGCTTGACCATGACGATGTCGGCACCCTGCGCGAGATCCTCGCGGACTTCGCGCAGCGCCTCGCGTCCATTGGCCGGATCCTGCTGATACGTCCGTCGGTCGCCGACCAGCGCTGAGTCGACTGCCTCCCGGAAAGGGCCGTAGAAGGCCGAGGCGTACTTGGCGGCATACGCCAGCAGCAGCGTCTCGGTGTGCCCGGACGCGTCCAAGGCAGCGCGGATCGCGCCGATTTGGCCATCCATCATGCCGCTGGCCCCGAGAATGTCCGCGCCCGCGTCGGCGAGAACCCGCGCCATCTGGGCGTACACCGCCACGGTGGCGTCATTGTCGACTCGGCCCTGCTGGTCCAGCACTCCACAGTGCCCGTGATCGGTGAACTCATCGAGGCAGAGGTCGGCGATCACCGGAGTGCCGGAGGCGACCTGGGTGGCCCAGCGCACGCTCTGGGCGAGGATGCCGTCGGGATCCACGGCGCTGGAGCCCACCGCATCACGGTGCGCTGGCACCGCGAAGAGCATGATCCCGCCGACCCCGAGGCTGACCGCCTCCGCCACTGCGGCTTGCAAGGACTCGCGGGTGTGCTGCACGACCCCCGGCATGAGGGTGAGCTCTCGCGGCTGCGTGAGTCCCTCGGCCACGAAGTAGGGCTGCACCAGATTGGCCGGATACAGCCGCGTCTCGGCGACCAGGCGGCGGATTCCGAAGGTCGAGCGAAGCCGCCGCGGGCGGATCGCCGGTGCAGGTGTGGACGGCAGTTCGTGGCTCATCGGGCGGCTCCGCCGAGCAGGGCTTGGGCCACCGCGTCTCCCAGGGCGGCCGCGCCGGCGAGGTCGTGCGCTCCGGTGAGGTCGATCGCGCCGTACCGCTCGACGTAGTCGACACCGCGATGGCCAAAGAGATCGGCGCGCAGGTCAAGCTGCCCATCGGCATACGTGGCATAGGCCCCCACGGCTGTCGTGCACGCGGCCTCGATGCTGACCAGCACGGCCCGTTCCGCGGTCACCACACAGCGGCTTTCGGGGTCCTCGAGGGCTGCCAGTCGACGCGCCAAGGGGTCATCCTCGCGGCATTCGATAGCCAGGGCGCCTTGCGCGGGTGCGGGAACCATGCGATCGAGGCTGAGGATCGACGCTGCCGGCACGGCCCGACCGATGCGATCAAGCCCGGCCTTGGCCAACACGACAGCGTCGAGGCGACCGTCCTCGACCATGGCGGCGCGCGAGTCGATATTGCCGCGGATGGGCACCACCGTGAGGTCGGGTCGAGCCCGGAGGAGGGCGGCGGTCCGACGCGGACTGCTCGTGCCGACCCGGGCTCCCGCGGGCAACTCCTCCAGGGTGGCCCCGGTCCTGGTGAACAGGACGTCGCGGGCATCGCCGCGCGCCGGGACAGCCGCGATCATCAGACCGGGTGCTGGCGCTGAGGGCAGGTCCTTGAACGAGTGCACGACCACATTCACCGCGCCTGCCAGCAGGGCCTCGCGCAAGGTGGCCACGAAGATTCCCGGGCGAGCTGGAGCGTCCAGGCGCACGCTCACGTCGTCTCCGTCGCTGCGGATGGGGACCAACTCAGAGGGCTCACCGAGCTGCTCGGCGATGAGTGCAGCAATGGTCGCGGACTGGGTCCTGGCCAGCAGGCTGCTGCGGGTACCAAGGCGAAGCATCAGGGCTCCGAATGCCCAGGACACTGCTCGACCGCTCGCACGTGGTGATGGTAGTCGGCGGTGCCTTCGACCAGCGCCACGATGCGATCGATGACCCTTTCGTGAGCACCCAAAGGAGTGGCCATCGGTATGCCATGCCGCGCCGCGGCGGCCTCGGCCCGCCGGGCAAAGTGCCCCGGAGCCAAGAGCGCCGGAACCGCCACGACCGGCTTCGTCGGCTCCGGCCCGCCAGGCTCGGCGGCCGCGTTCAGGGCATCCCGAGCGCTGGGTCCCGGACCGCTGAGGAAGCCGACCCAGGTAGGGACACCGCCAGCCATGGTGCCCAGCGCGCGGGCCGTGTCCAGGATCTCCGCCCTCGCCGCCGCGCGGGTTGACCCGGCGCCCAGGACGACGATGCCGGCGGGTGCCCGGGTGACCTCGTGCACCCGCGCGAGCAATGCCGGTGCGAGCGTGGCTCGGGCGCCCAGGTGGTTCGTGACGGGCGCGCCAACCTCGCAGGCGGCACGCGGCACATCGACCTCGACGTGGAAGCCGCGGGCCATGAAGAGCGGCACGACCAGCGGCTCGACCAGCGGCTCGACCAGCGGCTCGACCAGGGGCACGACCAGCGGCTCGACCAGGGGCACGACCAGCGACTCTGGCCGCGCCGCAAGGGCGTCGCTGAGCAATGGCGTGGCCACATCGACGTAGCTCAGCGACACCGGCACACCCAGTCGCAGGCCGACGGCGTCGCGCACCTCGGCCAGCACCGCCAGGCCCGCCGGATCCTTGGTCCCGTGCGCGACCAACATGATGGATCGCACGGTCGATCAGTCCCCGCGATAGTCGGGACTCAAGCGCACCACGTCACCGATGACGACGACCGCGGGGTTGCCGACCCCGGCGGTGTGCGCCATCTCCACGATCGTGCCCAAGGTGCCGGTGGTGACCCGCTGCTGCGGGGTGCACCCGCGTTCGATGATGGCAACTGGGCAGCCGAGATCGTGGCCGGCCGCGATCAGCGCCGTCACATTCTGGGCCAGGGTGGAGATGCCCATCAGCAGGACCAGGGTGTGATCGCCGCGCACCGGCAATGCCGGCAGCTCCTCGTGTGCGGAGACCACCGAAAAGGCTCTGGCCACGCCTCGGTGGGTGACCGGGATGCCGGCCGCGGCCGGGACGGCGATCGCGCTGGTCACTCCCGGGACGACCTCAACCCGTATGCCGGCCGCCTCGCACGCCAGTCGCTCCTCGCCGCCACGACCCAAGACATACGGATCGCCACCTTTAAGCCGCACCACGGCATACCCGGCCTGGGCTTCAGCGACGAGGAGTTGGTTGATCTGATCCTGGGGGAGGGCGTGGTGGCCCGGCCGTTTGCCCACGTCGACCACCCGAACGCTGAGCGGCAGCTGCTCGACAATGGCGCGCGGCGCCAGCCGATCGATGACGACCACGTCCGCAGCGCAGAGGAGCTCCATGCCCCGGCGAGTGAGCAGCCGGTCATCGCCCGGTCCACCGCCGATCAGCGCCACCCAGCCGGCGTGTCCTTCCCGACGAGTCCGCACTCGCTGCAGCGAATGCCGGCCGTCGGCGAGGTCGGCGGTCACCCCGTCGCAGAGGCGACGCGCCCGCCGTGGGTCGCCCGTGGCGTGCACCGCGACCGTGACCTCGCCGTCGGGCAAATCCACCGACCCTCGAGCCAGGACGGCGGCCGCGGTCTCCGTGCTCGAGGTGGCATCGACACACCACACCCGAAGGACCTGGGCATCCTGACGCACGGCGGCATTGGCCGCGTCGTCGGCGGTGGCGGTGTGCACCAGCCAGGCGCCGTCAAGGTCGCTCGGACCGGCATACTCACGGGGAAGCCAGGTGATGGCGCCTTCGGCCGCGAACAGCCCGAGTTCTTCGCTCAGTGCGGGCGCGATCACGGTGACGATGGCGCCCTCGGCCAGGAACGCCGAGACCCGGCGGGTAGCGACCGAGCCGCCGCCGACCGACACGACCAGCCGGTCGCGCAGGTCGAGGGCCACCGGGATCACGCGTGCAACCCGCACTCGGTCTTGGCAAAGCCCGCCCACCGGCCGGCCCGCGCGTCCTCGCCCTCGGCCACCCGACGGGTACATGGCTGGCAGCCGATCGAGGGATATCCGTCGGAGAGCAGCAGATTCACCGGTAGCCCGCGCGCGGAGGCATAGGCCAAGGTCTCATCGAAGCTCCAGTCCACCAGTGGGTTGACCTTGACCAGGCCGAACTTCTCGTCCCAGGAGATCATCGGCGTGCTGGCTCGCGAAGGGGTCTCATCTCGGCGGACCCCGGTCACCCAGGCCTCGTATCCGCGCAAGGCCGCCCTCAGCGGCTCCACCTTGCGCATCCGGCAGCAGGCCGAAGGGTCCCGCTGCCAGAGTCGCTCACCGTAGGCAGCATCCTGCTGAGCGACCGTGAGCACCGGCTTGACGGTCACGAGGTTCACGTTGAGATCGGCGGCCGCCATATCCCGGGTCACCAGGGTGTCGGTGAAGTGATACCCGGTGTCGATGAAGAGGACGTCCACCCCGGGCAGGGCCTCGGCGACCATGCTGGGCAGGGTGCCATCGGCCATGCTGCAGGTCACCGCCAAGGTGGTGGGGAAGTGCCGCGCGACCCAGGCAATGGCCTCGGTCGCCGTGGCGCCCTCCAGGTCGCGGGCGCCCTGGGCTGCGAGCTCGCGCAACTCGGCATCGCTACGCCTGGTCATTGCAGGGCATCCTCGGCGCTGCGGTGTGCCCAGGTGGCAAAGGACTCCTCGCCCGAGCGCTCGCGGACAAACCTGCGCACGACGCGTTCGACGTAATCGGGCAGCTCGGCCGCGGTGACCTTGAGGCCGCGGACGGTCCGACCCAGGCCGGCTTCATCTCGCTCGGCGGAGGCGAGACCTCCGCCGAGGTGCACCTGGAACCCGGGCACCTGCTCGCCATCGACCGTGACGATCTGCCCCTTCAGGCCGATGTCCGCGGTCTGAATGCGGGCGCAACTATTCGGGCAGCCGTTGACGTGCAGCGTGATGGGGGCCGGTAGCGCGGTGTCGGCCAGCCGCTGCTCGAGTTCGGCGATGGTCGCCGCCGCGGTGGCCTTGGTCTCGACGATGGCGAGCTTGCAGTATTCGATGCCGGTGCAGGCCATGGTCGAGCGCCGGAAGGGCGACGGGGCGGCCGAGAGCCCGAGCCCCGCCAGGTCGCTGACCAGGGCCTCCACCTGCTCGGATGCTACGTCGAGGACGACGAGCTTCTGATGCGGGGTCAGCCGCAGGCGCTGCGAACCGGAGCGCTCCATGGCATCGGCCAGGCCGGCGAGAATCCGCCCGCTGACGCGACCCACCGTGGGCGCTGCCCCCACGTAGTAGCGGCCGTCCTTCTGGAGGTGCACGCCCACGTGGTCGCCGGGCGAGGTCGACGGCGCAGGCGGCGGCCCCTCGGGGAGCCGGTAGCCGAGGTACTCGTTCTCCATTACCTCGCGGAAGCGCACCGGCCCCCAGTCAGCGAGCAGGAACTTCAGCCGGGCCTTGTTGCGCAGCCGACGGAAGCCGTAGTCCCGGAAGAGTCGCACCACGGCATACCAGACGTCGGCGGCCTGCTCGGGGGTGACGAAGACGCCGAGCCGCTGCGCCAGCCTGGGGGCGGTCGACAAACCGCCGCCCACCCAGAGGTCATAGCCCGCACCCAGCTCGGGGTGGATGACGCCGACCAGCGAGAAGTCATTGATCTCGTGGACGACATCGAGGCTGGGGTGCCCGGTGATGGCGCTCTTGAACTTGCGTGGCAGGTTGGCCAGGTCGGGATCGCCCACGAATCGCCGCTGAATCTCCGCGATGATCTCGGTCGGGTCCAGGATCTCGTCCGCGGCTACCCCGGCCAGCGGCGAACCCAGCACCACGCGGGGGGTGTCGCCGCAGGCCTCGGTGGTCTGCAGGCCCACGGCCTCCAACCGGCGCCAGATCTCGGGGACGTCCTCCACGCGGATCCAGTGGTACTGGATGTTCTGCCGGTCGCTGATGTCCGCGGTGTCGCGCCCGAACTCGGTGGAGATCTGCGCGACCACCCGGAGTTGCTCAAGGGTCAGGGCGCCACCGTCGATGCGCACCCGGAGCATGAAGTAGCGGTCCTCGAGCTCATGGGGTTCTAGGGACGCCGTGCGACCACCGTCGATGCCCGGCTTGCGCTGGGTGTAAAGCCCCCACCAGCGAAATCGCCCGTGCAGGTCGTCATCGGGGATCGAGTCGAAGCCCTCGTGCGCGTAGATCGTCTCGATGCGCGCCCGGACCTCCAGGCCCCCATCGGCGGCCTTGAACACCTCATTGGCGTTCAACGGCTCGCGGCCATCCACAGCCCATTGGCCATTGCTGCGGCCGTCCCGTGACGGGCGAACGCGTTCGACGGCCGTGGTGTCGGCGGTCATCACGCATCACCTGAAACATTAGATGGCATGGGGATAACCATAAGTATGCGTTATTTCTGGCCGGAGCGCCCGCCCACCATGCGGACACCCTGCCCCGGGCCCGGCGGGCGGGCAGCGCGGGCTCGGGTAGCCTGCCGCGGTGCGCATCGCCACCGTCAACGTCAACGGCATACGTGCCGCCCACCGACGTGGGCTGCTGGACTGGATGCAGCGACGTGACTGCGATGTCATTGCCCTGCAGGAGGTGCGTTGTCCTCGAGAGGCGTTGCCGGACAACGCCTTCGGCGGGTATGCCGCGGCCTACGATCCGGGGACACTGGCGGGCCGCAATGGAGTGGCCGTGCTCACGCGCGCCGAGCCAGCGGCCGTACGGACCTGGCAAGGGGGCGAAGCCGCCGTTCCCCGCGATGTGCGGGGCTTTGCCCACGAGGGCCGCTTCATCGAGGTTGACCTGGCGGACGCGCCGCTGACGGTGGCCTCGGTCTACATCCCCAAGGGTGGGCTCCCGGCCGAGCTACAAGACCCCCGGCGGATGCGCGAGGCGCCCGACGGAGGCGCGGCCTTCGAGCGCAAGCGCCGATTTCTGGCGGGCTTCGCCCGTCAACTGGATCAGTCGAGGCGCACGGCTCGCGCGGCCGGTCGGGAATTCCTGGTGATGGGGGATCTCAACATCGCTCACCGGGGGACCGATGTGTCGAATTGGCGCCGCCAGGTCCGCAATGTCGGCTTTCTCCCGACCGAGCGCGACTGGCTCGATGGGGTGATCGGTCCGCGCACCCTGGTCGATGTCGTGCGCACGCGCCACCCCGAGGCCGATGGCCCGTACACCTGGTGGAGTTGGCTCGGGCAGGCCTTCGAGAAGGACACCGGCTGGCGGATCGACTATCACCTGGCCACCCCGGGGCTGGCTCGCCAGGCGCGCACAGCGTGGGTGGATAAAGAAGACCACCGGGACGCGCGCATCAGCGATCACGCCCCGGTGGTCGTCGACTACGACCTGTGAGAGGTCAGCCGCGCAGGGCGGTCGCCAACTCGCGGAAGTCCTCGACCAACTGCTCCATCTCGTGGTCCTGGTGGGCCAGCGAGACCAGCCACTGCTCGTCCAGTCCGGGCGGGGTCAGGATGCCGCGGTTGACGCCCCACAGCCACGAGAGCTCGGCCACGTGGAAGTCGGTCGCCTTGTAGTCGCGGTAGTTGCGAACCGGCGTGGTGGACCAGGTGATGCAGCCCTTGACGCCGAGGGCAACCGTGTGCGCCGGGAGCTCGAACTCGGTGATGATCTTGTCCACCTCGTCCAGCGTGCGGACGTTGATCGCCTCGGCGTTGTCCATCGCCTCGTGGGTGCAGATCTCGTCGACGGCCTTGGCCGCGGCCATCACGAGCGGGTTGCCGTTGTAGGTGCCGAAGTGCGCCATCCGGCCGTCCACGACGACCTCCATGATGTGGCGCTTGCCGCCAAAGAGAGCGAGCGGGAGGCCGCCGCCGATGGACTTGGCCATGGTGACCAGGTCGGGCTGAACGCCGAGGCGCTGCGAGGCGCCGGCGTAGCCCGCGGTGAGGCCCGTCTTGACCTCATCGAAGATCAGCAGGACGCCGTGCTGGTCGCACAGGGCGCGCACGCCGGCGAGGTAGCCCTCGTCCGGCACGACGATGGCGAGGTTCTCGATGACCGGCTCCATGACGACGGCGGCAATGTCCTTGCCGTGGTCGCGCAGGATACCGCTGAGGTGCTCGAGGTTGTTGTAGGGGGTCACGTAGACCGTGCCGGCCTCAACGTCGAAGGGCACATCGGGCGTGGGGTTCTCGGCCGGACCGATGTCGGCCAGCGCGGGCTTAACGGAGACCTGGAGGGCGTCATAGCCACCGTGGTAGCCACCCTCGATCTTCACGATCGCCTTGCGCTCGGTGTACGCACGGGCGACGCGCACGGCATACATCAGCGACTCGGTGCCGGACTGGGTGAAGCGCAACATGTCCAGCCCGAAGCGCTCGCAGAAACGCTCCGCCATCTCGGTCGAGACCGGCGAGGGGGTGACGAAGAGCGTCCCGACCTCGGCCAGCGCGTGCTGCACGTGGTCGACCACAACGGGGTTGAGGTGACCAACGAGCATCGCGCCGAAACCCATGGAGAGGTCGAGCAGGCGGCGGCCGTCGACATCGGTCAGCCAGGCGCCGCGCGCGGAGGCGATCGATACGGGGTACGGGTCCCAGTGCTGGAAGGAGCTGGTCACGCCCAGGGGCAGGTGCTTGCTCGCGTGCGCATTGTGCTCACCGCTGGCGGGGGTCTGGGTGTTGAAACGCTCCCACTCCTTGGCCAGCAGCGCGGTCACCCGGTCCTGGTCGATCGGGGTCGAGCTTGCGGGCAGCCACCGCCGGGTGGCGGGGTCGTGGTTCGGCCAGGTGCTGCTCATCGGTGTGTGCTCCTTGTGCGGATTTCGTATGCCGTGAGGCTAGAGAATGTCGAAGTCAGACTACCGGAGTCTGACTTCCAGCGGAATCCACACCTTGCCCCACTTTTCCTCTGCTTGGACACCAAACCGGGCCGCGGCATACCGAAGAACGTATGCCGCGGCCCGTTATGGTCACCAAGCAGAGGAAAAGTGGGGCGCGAGT
>WBZP01000322.1_pt1 | contig 66249 bp, 47 predicted proteins | sample 5204301 | NCBI WGS metagenome assembly WBZP01 (sample SAMN12412401, study PRJNA552823) | activated sludge metagenome | isolation source: activated sludge from nitrification reactor of wastewater treatment plant... | place: USA: Pennsylvania | collected 2017 | reverse complement strand
AAAGAACTGTTGATAAGGACTTCACAAACCAGATTCAACAATTCGTTACTTTTGATTCAAAATGCCCAAAATGGAACTACCTCATTCGGTACACAATTTGACAACTTGTTTTTTACACGTTCCTTAATAGGAAAAATATTATTGCCTGGCGTAATATTAAGCGCGGAGGAGTAAACTACCTTTCCATAAATATCTGTTAACTGAATTTGGCCGATTGTTTCTCCAGCACTTTGAAATGCAAGACTAAAATCCCCTGAGGTCGGGTTGGGATAGCAAATAAGGCGTGAAGAAAGCATAGTGGTACTGCGACAGCCACGTTCTTCCACAGGGGAAGCAAGGGTAATTTCTGTTTCAAAATCAGGAAGATGGCTTCCCGTACAAGCGTTTTCCTCAACAACAACTAATGTCTGGAACCCTCGTAGTTCCGCTAACAAAAGAAAATGGGTATTTTGGTGTTCCCAAAAACAGAGCCATAGATGTATTTGCTCCATATAAAGACCCAATTGTAGAGGGGCAGATTGATTATAAATATGGCCGAAACGACGTACTTTGGGGAATAGAATATAACCCTGAATTATTTTTCAAATCCCACAATAAATCTTTTTGTGCCATCGGCCTTGTCGGAAATTATAGTTTTGGTGTTATATCACATGGTCGTTTTACCGTTTCCAATAACAAGACTACTTTTCATGGTGCAGTAATTCAAAATTTTTCAAAACTTGGCGTTTCGCTTCGGCTGGGTTTAGAAAAATGAATAACGACAACACGTCTATCTACCGTTCATTTTATACCTCGCGCCGCGAGGTTTTGTGCATAAAAAACCGTTTGCAACTATCTGAGCCTATATGAGCAGTCGGGTTTGGAGGGGCTCATTTTCTTATTACCCCAAAAACCATCTGCTTTTATCCCATTCGAAATCCAATAACCCCGAACTCACGTTAAATAATAAACACCAGAAGCAGATAAAATAGTAAGGGGATTATTATTGAAGCCGATCGGATTGCCATTGGGAATGAATTTAGGAACAAACCTCCAGGGCTCTTTAAAAGCAGGAAATGTACAGTCAATATGTACTTTGCTCAACCCCGGGCCATCTTTTTTTGCAACGCGCGTATCGAGATTAATGGGAAAATTTTGATACCTATCTGCAAAATAGTCCTGATAGGCTTGCTGTACCTGTTGAATCTGACAGTCAGTGGTTTGCAGCCCGCAAGCTCCGCCAGACATCGCATTGAACAATCGTCTCCCCTCTGCGTTATAGCCAAAATTTTTGAAGTGCAGAATATTTACACCTTTCCCGACTTTATCGCCCGCTTCCCCTTGGTTTCCCTTCCGTTGACCTTAGGGGAAGAAACCCACCATGTGTTTGGCACCGAAAATCTGCCCTTTCCCGTCGGCATGATCGCGCAATTTATTCTGCCTGTCGAAGAGATTGCGGAGGCCGACGAGTTCACCGAATACCTGCCCTGTTTTGCCTTACAGGACACGGAACAGTTTATAGCGGTGGTCTGGTGGAAAGCGGGACTATTGAACTATGAATATCGGCTGGCCACTTTTGACACCAAAGGGACACTGATAGACCACCGGGTAATTGCTTTTACAAAGGTTATGGAAGGCAATCGGGTGCGTCGGGCTGTTGCTCATATCAACGAAGAATGGGAAATACATATCGCCGAAGGTGTCTCTGAAGACGGGGATATGCAATTCAACCCTGAAAGTTCGCGGTCTTATGGTTATGAGTTGAGTATCAGCGGAGAAATTGAATAGTGCTGAATGCTGTATGTATTCTTTCCCCTTTCTTTAAAGGCTTATCTTTGGCCAACGGGTGCTATGCGCACTCCGACTTTTTCCAGCGCCGTGCGGATAGCCACTGCGTGGGAGAGGGCATGGGGGCCGTCGCCGTGGAGACAAAGCGTATCGGCCTGCAAGGGGATCGTTTTGCCGGAAACTGCGGTCACCTGGCCGTCTCTTACTATTTCCAGGGCCTGTTTGGCCACCTGTTCGGGGTCAGTCAGGACAGCGCCGGGCTGCTGACGGGGCGTGAGCGTACCGTCGTCCTGATAAGTGCGGTCTGCAAAAACTTCTGCTGCGGTTGGCAGGCCCATTGCCTGTCCTGCTGCTGTGAGGGCGCTGCCGCTTAATCCATACAGCAGCAGGGTTGGACTTACCTTATAGACAGCACGGGCAATGGCTTCGGCTATTTTTGGGGTTTTGGCTGCCATATTGTATAGTGCGCCGTGTGGCTTGACGTGGCGCACGGTACCCCCTTCTGCTTTGGCAATGGCTGCCAGAGCACCTGTTTGATAAAGCACCAATGCCTCTATTTCGTCGGGGGCAAAATCCATGTTGCGGCGGCCAAATCCCTGCAAATCCGGAAAACCCGGGTGTGCACCAATGGCTACGCCGTTTTGAAGGGCCAACCGCACTGTTTTTTGCATGACTGAAAAATCGCCTGCATGGAAGCCACAGGCGATATTGGCAGAAGTAATGTGTTGCATGACGGCAGCGTCCTGTCCCATGTTCCATGCGCCAAAGCCTTCGCCCATGTCGCAATTAAGATCTATTTGCATATTCACAACGATATTTATGTAAGGACATCAACGCCAATGTGCATTTTTCAGTATCTTTGCGGGCAATAATTGAAATATATGGAAGCAGCAATGAATCCCTTGCGCATCGGGCTGCTGGGGTATGGCAAAATGGGGCAAATGATCGAACAATTGACAAAAGAAGCCGGTTATACCATCGTGTGGCGTGTAGGTACTCAAAACCGTGCCGCCGCCGAAGACCCTGCTTTTTTGCGATTGGCAGACGTAGTTATTGAGTTTTCGAGACCGGAGGCGGCTTTTCACAATGTGATGAGCTGCCTCAATGCCCGTGTTCCGGTGGTGTGTGGCACTACGGGTTGGTCGGGGCGTTTTCAGGAAGCAGCTGCTTTCTGTCAGCAGCAGGGAGGTGCGCTGCTGTGGGCCTCCAATTTCAGCATTGGTGTCCATTTATTTTTTGCACTGAATCGCCATTTTGCTTCGGTGATGAATGCGTATCCCATGTACGATCCGTCCATTACCGAAGTCCACCACGCGCAAAAATTAGATATGCCGAGCGGCACCGCCATTACGTTGGCGGAACATATTATGCTTGGCTCTGAGCGAAAAAACCACTGGCAAATGGCGACCCCTATTGCCACACCCGAAACCCTGTCCATTACTTCGGTTCGGGAAGGACAGGTACCCGGCACACATACTGTGCGTTGGAGCGGGCCATACGACAGTATTACATTGACCCACGAAGCGCATAGTCGGCACGGTTTTGCAGCAGGCGCTTTGATGGCTGCCCAATGGTTGAGGAGCAAATCGGGGGTGTTTTCTATGCGGGATGTGGTCGGAGATATTCAAATTTCTTAAAACGAAACGGATATTTATTGCCATGAAAAAAAAGTTATTATTCTGTATTTTCGCCCTGACGGGCATCACCACCACGTTTGCACAACCTGCTCAGCAGGTCAAAAAGGTGCTGTTTCAGGGGTTCTGGTGGGATTACAAAAACAACAATTACCCCAATGGCTGGGCCAACTACCTGACTGATCTGGCTCCGCGCCTGAAAGGCATGGGCATAGACGCTATATGGATTCCCCCAACCGTAAAGAACCAGGACTATGGCGAAAAAGGCGTGGGTTATGCCCCTTATGACCATTACGACCTGGGGGATAAAATGCAAAAAAATGATGCCACTACCCGCGTCGGCACCAAAGACGATTTGCTCCGTATGATCGCCGTGATGCACGCCAATGGTATAGAAGTGGTACAGGACATTGTACCTAACCATATCATCGGAGCGGGCAGCGACAACGGGAGTGGCGGACAGGACCCCGCTGCGCCGACCGCCGGATGTACTGATACGTGGAAGAATTTCCGCTACACCTGTTATGAAACGCCTGCCACCACCCAGGCGGCTGCCGACTATTTTGGCAGGAAAGGGCGTTTCCCTAAAAACCACCAAAATTTCCATCCCAACGGTTCGCACGGCTGCAACAGCGATCTTTGTCCCAGTTCGGGTACACGCGACAGAGAAATATGCTGGCAGGGGTTCGGGCCGGATGTGTGCTATCTTGACGGTGCTATGGGTCAAAGCAGCAATGCCACGGGCTTCAACCCCGACCAGGCCACTTATTCTCCATATAATAATGGTGGTGCAGGGGGTGTGGGCAATGGCTATATGCGCAAACATACCCGTGAATGGCTAATCTGGTACAAAAAGCAGACGGGTTTTGACGGCGTGCGCATAGATGCCGTGAAACATTTTACAGACGCAGCTTCGGAAGATTTTTTATGGAACCTTCAAAACAATGCCCAATGGGCCAACGGGCGCGACAAGATGTTTGCAGTAGGTGAGTGGGTAGGAGGCAGCAGCGACTTAGACGCATGGACAGCAGCTGTGCAGAATCGGTCTGGCACTTTCGACTTTAACCTCCGGGCTTTTGGCACCAACGAAGCCCTTTTGGGGATGATCAACCAGCAAGGGGGTTATGACATGGGTTTGCTGCCCGGTACCCAACAGAATGCCCGGTATATAGATGTGAACGGGATACGCATACACCGCACTGTTCCGTTCGTGAACAACCACGATACCTATCGCCCCATTGTGGATGCATCCGGCAATATTACGGGCTGGAATACCAGTTCGCAACTTTCTCCCCATATAGACCCCCGACAGCCCCGGCTGGCTGCTGCCTATGCGGTAGCCTGTGCTGTAGACGGTAACCCGCAGGTTTTTTTTGAGGACGTACTCAATATCGCCAATACCGGCAAGCGCTGGACACACCTGCCTGTCAATACCACTGACTTGCCTGCCAATCAGGATATTGTGAACATTATGAAAGCCCACGGTGCTCTGAATTTTAAAGGGGGCGTTTATAAAGTGCCGAGTAATGTGGCTTCTTTTTGGAATCAGGTTACCTCCAGCAGTAGCAATGACGACTATTTAGTGATTGAACGCTCCGGAAAAGCGCTTATCGGAGCGACCGACCACTGGTCGCAGGATCAGGAGGCATGGGTGGATACCGACTTTCCGGTCGGCACCGTACTCACCGATTATTCGGGAGGTATTGCGACTACCACCACAGTACAGTGTCCGCAAAACGGCTGCGGCAACGGCGGGCCCAACCGCGTTAACATAAAAACAAGAGCAGCGGGTTGGCCCACTTTTGTATATAGCGACAACTATGCTGACCCCGGAGCGCACTACCACGGTTACTCCATTTGGGCACCTGTGGGCATGAATCTGAATGCTTACAACAATGCTCCTATTCTAACGGTACAGGAATGGGAAATGGAAAACGACCTCGGCGACAGCCACTGCAACAGCCTCTTGCAGGGAGGGCGCACCCCGGACAATTCGCCCAACGCCCGTGTGGTGGGCAAAATTTTCGTAAACAATGGCAGCCAAATCACCTACCGTGACTCCTTAGGCACACCGGGTACCGGGCAGATTATTGCTTTTTATGATCTTGCAGGCAATTTACTGCACAGTGCATCCGGTTCCGGCGCTGTGATCAGTGGCAGCTTTACCAATACCGCTACTCGGTGGATTTCCGTAAAGATACGCAATGCGGCTTCCAACACGCCGGGACAAAAATCGTGGATCCGCCTTTCCTACAACGCCCCCGCCACGGTCTCCACTGCTGCCTATCCCTCCGCCAATCAAATTGCCATTTGGACGAGCAATGGCAATTCTTCGACCTGGACAGATTGCCGCAACTGGGAGGACGGTAAAGTACCTGCCTGCACTACTGCTGTACTGATTCCCCATGCGGTGAAATTTATGCCTGTTATTCCTGCCTGCTACACAGGCACTCTCATCAATCGGGCCACGCGCAGTGTAGCCCCCAAAACGTTTTTGCAGGGTTCCTACAACGGCACGCCCCTCATGAATGACGATTTGCGCTCCGGTGGTTTATTGCCCCTCACTTCGCCCTATAACCCTGCTGAATCCACAACCTCTGCGGTATTAGCAGTTACGGGAAATGATGCCATTGTGGACTGGGTGAAATTGGAATGGCGCGACAAATACAACCCTTCGACAGTGTTGCAAAGTCGCAGTGCGCTCCTTCAGCGCGACGGCGACATCGTCCACACCGACGGCAGTTCTCCGGTCTGGTTTGACATCATGCAAAACACAGATACAGTCTATATTGCAGTGCGTCATCGCAATCACTTTGGGTTCCGTACCGTCGTTCCCGCCCCTTTATCAGAAACCGTGTTTGCACCTGACTATCGCAATAATATTTCCGGGCTGTATGGCTTCAATCCTTTGCGCAATGTGGGTACACCGGGCAGTCCGGTGTATGCCATGTACGCAGGCGATGCCAACAGCGACGGCACCATTAATGCTTCCGACCGCAACCTGTACTGGCGACCCCAGGCTGCCCAACCCTATAACTATACTACTTCTACAGCGGATTTTAACTTAGACGGAGCGGTGAACACTACGGATAAGAGTAATTTATGGCGCATCAACAATTCGTTGAAAGAGCAGCTTTGAAGGAATATGCGGCCATAGTTTACTGTAAATGTACCCCCGTAACTACAGAAATCCGTACCTTTGCCTTGCTATTACAAAAGCGGTTTTTAATAATGTCCCATATCCGAATATATTTTTTGGCCTGTTTCGTTTTGTCGGGCCTTGTGCCTTCTTTGAGCGGGCAGGACTGCACTGACCCGATTGTGATCGAATCTGTCACTGTGCTCAATGCCACCTGCGGCATGAACAGCGGGGGCATTATTGTCAGTGTGGCAGGTGGTAATAATGGATTAAAATTTAAATGGACACCTGTTACCCCCGGCAACAATTCCATTTTTAACGTGCCTGCCGATGCTTATACGGTAAATATCCAGCGCATGGGCAATAATAAATGCGAGTTGGACACTACCATTGTGGTCAATAACTCTGACGGGCCTGCGGTACAGATAGTGAGTGTATCGCCTGCCAGCTGTAGTGCTAAAAATGGCAGGGTTATTTTGGCACCTGCCAATTTGAACTATTTTTGGAGCGATGGCGGTACCGGTTCTGTTAAAGAACAGCTGGCTGCCGGTTGTTACACGGTAACAGCCACCTCTGCAAACGGTTGTTACAGTGTTTTTGCGGTTTGTGTACCGGGCATTAATAACTTACAGGCCAGCTCCGAGCTCCTCAAGCCTGCCAAATGTAACAAACCGACCGGAACCGTGGGGTTAACCATATCGGGTGGTTCCGGCAATTATTCCTATAGCCTTGGCAATGGGTCGCCTACCATCAGCGGCCTGAATGTCGGCACCTATACCTGTCTGGTCACAGACAATGTAAGCGGTTGCAGAGCCACTACCACTTTTTCAGTGCCTGCTGCCAATGTAGCAGCAGATGTAAACCTAAGTACTTACAACGTGCGATGCCCGCGCAACAACGACGGGTATGTGGTTTTTACCGTGCAGCCGGAGGCGAATTTTGAGCTGCCCTATACGTTCACCCTCAAAAATGCGTCCACAGGGGCCAATGCATCCCCCGGTTCCCTTTCACCGGGTTTATACGATCTGACCATTCTGGATGCCGACGGATGTGCTTTATTACCTGCCTCCTTTTTAATCAGCGCCCCCGATCCTTTTGTTTTACAAACCACCCAAAAACCTCAGGATTGCAATGGACCGGGTCAGCTGCTGCTCGACATGAAAGGAGGAAACGGGCATTATATTGTTGACTGGGCAGATATTCCCGGCAGTAACAATACCCGCGACCGGCTCAACCTGCCCGCCGGTATTTATAAAGCCACTATTTATGACAGTCTGTTTTGTACTTATACGTTGCCCCCTACCCTGGTACCCAATCTTTGCACCCGTGCCGATACGCTCTATCGCTTTGTCAAAACCGGGCAGACGGATACTTTTTGCCTTTCTTTTCCAACAGGAGTTGAAAAAGGTACTTTTTCTTTGCTTGGAAATTCCATAAGGGGCAGTTCGACTTTTGGATCGTGGAAGTTACAACCCAATGGATGCCTCATTTATCAGGCAAAAACGCAAACCGGCTTTGCAAAAGACACCATTTGTGTGTTGGCCGCCCCGGACGTGAACGGCCTGAATCAATCCTATTGCATCATCGTCTCCATAGATGCCTTAGAGCCTCGCTCAGAGGAATTGTACTTTACAGTGCAACGCAATAGCACGGCTGTTTCCTGTGCTAATCTGCCTCCCGACTTTACAGCGTACAAGGTAGTGAAAGCCGATGGTCACGGGCTGACAGGTACAAGCGGGAGTTTTGGCGGATATACGATACATCCCGCGACTGGTTGCCTCACGTTCAGGGCCTTGAATCAGGCAGGTTATTTTGTGGATACTATTTGTGTTTCCTTTTACGATCAAATTTTGAAACGCAGTTTCACAGCCTGTTACGTCCCGTCTGTTCTGCCGATTGCCGATTGTGTGAACACGCCTCTGCCGGACAGCCTCACCTTAGTGATGACTGACTGCTCCAAACCTGCTGAAGCCTGTATTCCCATTCCTTTTGCCACCCTGCCCGGCTATGCTGTTGTCAATAACGGGCGGCCTTACACAGGTGGATTTTCGGGTTGTGATCCGGTGGAACGCATAGCGTACGCCCTGCCCAATCTGTCTCAGGGGAGTCCCTTTCTGTTGGCCTCCTGGAGCGCCAATGGCCAAAACTTCAGTGGCGGGGCATTTGCCAATGCGATTGGTCTGGCCGCTCTTTTCAATCAGTTGGACCCGGCAGGCAAGTGGGAACTGCGCGACAATAATACAGTATTGGCAGGTGGCAAAGTCGGCAACAACTATGGGAATGTACGTATTACCTCTGCATTCGGGACTGTTTCCAACCTGGCTCCCTCTGTCCTGTCCATTCCCAATGGCACGCGCATGACTTTTGATTATGGAGTGCAACGCGTTACCTTCAGGCAGTTTAATACAGGCTGTATTGACACCCTGAAAGTTACAGTAAAGTGCAACAATTGTCCGCCTGCCCATAATTACGCTACCGGAACGGACGGCGTAATTCGTTGGAAGACAACACGTTGCACATCGGATACTTTATTTTGCACTGGCATTCCATTCCAACAAATACAGCAATATGCCGTTACGGACAATGGTCAGGTTTTTCGGAATTTTGAGGCATGTGGCAGCCTGGCGGGTTTTCGTTTGGACACAGGATCGCATGTACTCAAAATTGTTTCTCCGCAGGGTGCCTGCCAATACGATATCCGATTCTTGTCAGACTGCACCCGTCCGCCGCAAAATGAAGTAACGAATGTGTTGCTTACAGAAGGACGGAAAACAGTTATTTGCATGGATACCACGCGCCTGCCGGGTAAGGTGTTCAATATGACCCGCACCTGCATCCAGAAATCAAAAAATTTGTTGGACTGGTCGTTTGACCTGCAAAAAAAGTGTGTAACACTGACTGGCTTAGACATTGGCAGCGATACGTTCTGTGTGCAGCTGTGTACCTTCGGAGGCGTGTGCGCTTCTACGCAATTGAATGTACGCATTCAGGAGGTACAGGATTCCATACAGGCTGTTCCTGATTTTGCATACGGTCGAAAGGGCAATGCCGTAGAAATTCCGGTTTTGTCCAATGACCTGGCTGCCTCGGGAGCCACTGTTACCCTTCTGACTTTTCCGAAAAAAGGGCAGATTGCCCCCAACAATGTCAACAACAGCCTTGTATATACGCCCGACCATCCTGATTCCTGTTATACCGAGCGGTTTCTCTACCGCATTTGTAACACAGCGGGTATATGCGACAGCGCAGAGGTGAGTGTGCAAATCTACTGCGACAAGATACTGATTTTCAATGGAATATCTCCCAACGGAGACAGCGATAATGATGTTTGGCACCTGTCAGGCATTGAGGCATTTTCCAAAAATGAAGTGCGCATTTTCAACCGTTGGGGCAACTTAGTGTTTGAGGCAAGCCCCTATTCCAATAATTCTCCGTGGGACGGCACCTGGAATGGCAAAGACCTGCCCGACGGCCTTTATTACTATTTAATTGATTTAGGGGATAATTCGGAAAAACAAAGTGGCTGGATTCAACTTCTGCGCTAAAAGATTGTTGGTACAGAGGGATTCTGAATTCTATACGCATGCTTTCCCCGAAGATTTGCACACTTATATGACGCATAGCCAAATAAGCATTACCCCCACCCGGTATACTTACCCGTCGCCCGGTTTTTCCCATTACTGGACAATGGGTAGTGGCAGGCATTTACTTAAAAAATTGGGCCGTGTTCCTTCTATTGCAGCAGCCGAGGCACGTATCTCTTGGCTATGGGAGCGCGACGAGGCGGCAGATGAGGTGATTTATGCACTTTACGATAAAGTGGGGATACGTAAAGCCATGGAAGTAGTGCGGGAAGTGCTGGCAGCAGGCCCGGCAGGAATGGAGACCGCCCCGCCGGCCTTGAGAAAACTGCTTGAGGAAATGTTGTCTCCCACTTATCCAGTTCAATCAGAACTGTTGGAAGCAGGGGCTGCATTTTGCCGTCGGACCGGTGTAAAAGGTCTGATTGTGCTTCGAGACTATTGTCTGATGGGCGGCTATGAATCGGCAGCCATCAACAAGCCCCTTATTTTTACAGGCGCACTGAAAAAAGGGCCGGCCAAACGCATGGCCGAAACCACCCAATTCTGGATAGACGTAACAGGCACATCGGCACTTGAACCTTTTGCCACTGGATTTTGCGCCATTGTGCGGGTGCGTCTTTTGCATGCTTTTTCGCGGGCTTCTATCTTGAGAATGACAGATTGGAACAGTTCCGCCTGGGGTATTCCCCTGAATCAATGGGATATGACGGCTACCAACTTAGGCTTTTCGCTTGTTTTTCTGGAAGGCGTGCGCAAAATGGGTTATCAACCTTTAGTCACCGAGGTGAACGGGCTTTTTCACCTGTGGAAACGCATTGGGGTGTTGCTGGGCATTCCCGCCCACTATTTACCCGACACAGAGGAGGAGGCGATTGCTGATTTGTATGCCTGGACCATGACCCAACCTCCGGGTGATGCGGATACGAAATTGCTGGCACGGGCATTGATGTACGAACCCCTGCAAGTGAAATATTTGAAATATCCGTGGCAAAAGCGATTGCTGATGCGCCTGAATTTAGGATATAACCATTATTTTCTCGGCCAATACGCCTGCGATGCGTTGGGCCTCTCCCCTACCCTTTTTCGGTATCAGCCTCGTGTGATGGCCTTCTTTACAGGTCTTTTTGAAAACCACGCTGAACCGGACACCCCGGCCTACCTGAAAAAAGTACAAAAAGGAAGGAAAGAGCAGGAACGCACCAATCGCCTGGCTTCCATGAACACATAATTGAATGTGTTAATTTGAAAATCTGCTAATGTGCTAATTTTCACTGTGCGCTTCTCTACAGAATACCTATCTTTGCCTTTCCTTTCACTTGTCAGCAATATTTACGCTTTGAACTACACACCGACAGACCGCACAACGCCAAGTCGCTATGCCAACAGGAGAATGCACTATGATGCAGAAACCGTACATCAGATATTGGATGAAGCCTTGTTTTGTACCATCAGTTATTGTGCAGACGGGCAGCCCTTTTCGATTCCCACAGGATTTGTCCGAAAGGAGCATACCCTTTATATTCATGGCTCGGTGGGCAGTCATTTTTTGAGGGCTATAGAAACAGGCATTCCGGTCTGTATCTCTGTTATGTTGACGGATGCCTTAGTGGTGGCTAAATCGGCATTTCATCATTCGGTAAATTATCGTTCCGTAACCATTTTTTCAAATGCCATCCGAATAGATGATTACGAACAAAAGGCACTGTTTTTCAAGGAGTTAACAGAAAAAATGGTACCCGGCAGCTGGGATTATTTGCGGCCCATGACTCCTTCGGAAGTGAAAAAAACCATGCTTTTGGCCTTTTCCATAGAGGAAGTCTCAGCAAAAACCCGGACAGGTATGCCTGTAGATGAAGAAGAAGATATGCATCTGCCTATCTGGTCAGGATTAATACCGATACCGGCGCGTCGCTTGGAACCCATACCCGATGAAAGCAGTAAAAATATACCTTTGCCCGTTCACTTGCAATAATAAAGGGCGGTCATGTGTTATATATTTCTGTTCGTATTGATCTTTGTAGCAACTTATGTCGGTTTCACTTAGTTTGTCCCACCTTTCTGCCGGGCCTCTGCATCCATTGACCTGTCGGATTTCAGTTGGCGAACGGGTGTTATTGGCCAGCGACGACAGGACACCTGTGACCACCCTTTTACAGGTACTTTGTGGGGAGCAAAAACCCACAGCAGGTACAGCGTGGCTGCGCTGGTCGCAGGACGGAAGTCGGCCTTTTCGCACTGAAAATGTGGAAAGGACGCGCCTGCCGCGTATCTGGAAAGAACAGGTAGCAGTGCTTTGGAACAAGGCTTCGCATTATGAAAAGGACTGGCAGGAATTGGCAGGGCGTTCGCCGGCTGTTTTGCTCATAGAAGCACCTGCGGATGAAAACCCTTTCTTTGCTGCTGCGCTGCCTACTTTACTGCAACAAAGGAAGGCAGGCGGCAAACTGACATTGGTTCTGGATCCAATGTTGCGCTTTATGGATCAGTATGATCGGACAGGATTGTTTGGAGCAGGAAAACTATGCACATGGCACAGCCCCGGACAGTTGTCAGAAAAACTCAGCGGCAGTGTTTGGAGCGTACAGGTGGCAGATATGCCGCGCTTGGAGAAAGACTTGCCGCAATGGCACGACCTGCAACATTTCTATCGCTCCGACGGAGTTTTTCGGGTCATCACCACAGGGCAAAACACCGCAGGGAATGTTGCCAATACCGGTATCTCTGTAATGAGTATGACGGCGTGGTTGGCCATTCGGGATCATCAGGACATAGTGGTGCGACCGGCCACCCCCATTTTGAAAGACTGGTTGACATTGCTATGTTGAGCAGAATATATCAGTCAGAAAAGAACTACAGTTTTCATAAAATGCTGTTAACCATTAAATGATACACAAAAATAATGAATCCCAACACGTCTTTGCTGCGGGCAGATCAATTGATTAAAACGTATGGAAAGCGCACGGTGGTAAAAGGGGTCGCTTTTGAAGTGCGACAAGGAGAAATTGTAGGACTGCTGGGGCCGAACGGGGCAGGCAAAACTACTTCTTTCTACATGGTAGTGGGCTTTATTCAGCCGACATCGGGCAGCGTTTTCCTGAACGATATGGAAATTACCGATTTGCCCATGTACCGCCGTGCCCAAAAGGGCATTGGTTACCTTCCACAGGAGGCCAGCGTATTTCGCAAACTGTCTGTAGAAGACAATATTAAGGCAGTATTGGAAATGACCCACCTGAATAAAGTGCAGCAGGAAGAAAAATTAGAGTCTTTACTGACTGAATTTAACCTTCACCGAGTGCGCAAAGGGCTGGGAGACACGCTTTCGGGCGGAGAACGGCGGCGTACCGAAATTGCCCGTGCGCTGGCTACCAACCCGGATTTTATTCTATTAGACGAACCTTTTGCAGGCATAGACCCCATTGCTGTGGAAGACATTCAATACATTGTAGCCAAGTTGAAAACCAAAAATATTGGTATTCTGATTACGGATCACAACGTACAGGAAACGCTCAGTATTACCGATCGTGCCTACCTGATGTTTGAAGGCAACATTCTTAAAGCCGGTACGGCTGAAGAACTGGCTGCCGACGAAATGGTACGCAAGGTATATCTGGGCAGGCATTTCGAGCTCAAACGGAAGGTCATGGACATCTGACCCGTTTTTATTATACAGCCTGCTTCCATAGTAGATGACCGAGAGATTCAGGTTTTATTTTCGGTATAATTTTGCAAAAATTAACACCTTAGCAAATTAACACACAGACTTGTTTGTCTATGCGATTATTGTTTTATGTTGCCGTTGGCTTGTTGGCTTGTGGCAGCTGTATCACTACCAACTCCTCTTTCTCAAAAGTTGCTCCCGGTATGTGGCGCGGTGTGTTGCAACTGGATCATTACAGTGTGCCGGTGCGCGACAAAGACACGGTTTTTGTTCTGCACGATGCCTTCAAGGAAGGCGAACTCCCTTTTAACTTTGAGGTCAAATATACAGACCCTGAGCGATTTTATGTAGAAATTCGGAATGGAAGCGAGCGGATTATTTGCGACAGCATTCGCTATGGACGCGATAAAACCCGTGCACGGGACACCATAAATATCTATTTTCCGGAGTACCAGTCTTATCTGCATGTGGATGTGCGCGGCGATGTGATGCAGGGGGAATGGATTGTGACCACCAAAGAAAATTACCGAATTCCGTTTTATGCCCAGGCGGGCCGCTCGCATCGCTTTACGCCCATGCAGGAAAAACCGGCAGGCGACCTGACCGGGGAGTGGGCGGCAGTATTTGGTGCAGAAACGGAAAGCCCGTCCAAAGCCATTGGCGAATTTCAGCAAAAAGGCAATTATTTAGAGGGTACTTTTCGCACTGAAACCGGCGACTACCGTTTTTTGGAAGGTACGGTGCAGGGCCGGAAATTTATGCTCTCCTGCTTCGACGGCTCCCATGCTTTTCTGTTTAGTGGCAGTTGGCGCAATGACTCCCTGATGGGAGAATTCAGGTCGGGCAAAACCCACCGCGAGCTGTTTACCTGCTGGCGTGATAAAGATTTTCAATTGGGAAGTGCAGATACGCTCACAACCGTTCGCAGCGGTGCAGCGTCCACCCTGCGCTTTGACTTCACTACGCCCGAAGGGAAGAGACTGACTTTCCCTGGCCCTGCTTTCGATGGCAAGATCAAAATTTTTACCATTATGGGTACCTGGTGCCCCAATTGCCGCGATGAGCAGGTATTTATGTCGCAATATTTGAAAAAACATCCCGACATGGCGGCTCAAATGGCGGTCACGGGATTTGCTTTTGAGCGCAATAAAACCCCGGAAGCCGCCAACGCCCACCTCCTGCAATACAAGAAAAAACTGGACCTGCCTTTCGATCTGGTCTATGCAGGGGAAGCCAATAAGGAAGTGGCTCAAAAGGTGTTCCCGGCGCTTAATAAAGTGATGGCTTTTCCTACCATGATCGTGGTGGATAAAAACAACATAGTGCGGCATGTCCACACAGGTTTCGACGGCCCGGCTACTTCCAGATACGCGGCCTTCGAGCAGCAGTTCGATCAGTGGATGCAGGCCATGCGCTAAGGGATGTGCGCCAGTGCATATCCTAACTTTTTGCAAATGCACACGCATATCCGCAAAAAGCCGTACCTTTGCGCACTTTTTGATATACTCATCACTAACATTACAAGATACAAATAGCATGGTTGCTACCGAAATTCGTCCCAAATACAAAGTGAAAGACATTGCTTTGGCGGAGTGGGGACGCAAGGAAATTCAATTGGCAGAAGCCGAAATGCCGGGTTTAATGGCCCTGCGCGAAGAGTTTGGCGCTTCCAAACCCCTGAAAGGTGCCCGCATCGCCGGTTGCCTCCACATGACCATTCAGACCGCAGTACTGATCGAAACCCTCAAGGAACTCGGCGCGGAGGTTAGCTGGTCATCCTGCAATATTTTTTCCACGCAGGACCACGCTGCGGCTGCCATTGCGCAGGCAGGTATTCCGGTGTATGCCTGGAAAGGCATGAACGCCGAAGAGTTTGACTGGTGCATTGAGCAGACTTTGTTTGCCTTTGAGGGCAACCAGCCGCTTAACATGATCCTCGACGACGGGGGCGACCTGACCAATATGGTATTGGACCAGTATCCGGAATTGGTGGCAGGCATTCGGGGCATTTCTGAGGAGACCACAACGGGCGTACACCGCCTGTATGAGCGCATGGCCAAAGGGACCCTTCCGCTTCCCGCCATTAACATCAACGACTCTGTGACCAAATCTAAATTCGATAACAAATACGGTTGCAAGGAGAGCTTAGTGGATGCCATTCGCCGCGCCACCGATATCATGATGGCCGGAAAAGTGGCTGTTGTGGCAGGATATGGCGACGTTGGCAAGGGTTCGGCGGCTTCCCTGCGCGGCGCAGGTGCCCGCGTGATCGTTACCGAAATAGACCCCATTTGCGCTTTGCAGGCAGCAATGGACGGATTTGAAGTAAAGAGAATGGAAAATGCTATCCCGCGTGCCAATATCATCGTAACAGCAACGGGCAACTGCGACATTGTGACCGGTGAGCATTTCCGCATGATGAACGACAAAACAATTGTGTGCAACATCGGCCACTTTGATAATGAAATTGATATGGCCTGGTTGAATGAAAACCACGGTGCGTCTAAAATCACGATCAAACCGCAGGTGGATCTCTACAAAGTGGATGGCAAGGACATTCTGGTATTGGCAGAAGGCCGTTTGGTGAATTTGGGGTGCGCTACAGGACACCCTTCTTTTGTAATGTCCAATTCCTTTACCAATCAGGTGCTTGCCCAATTGGAACTGTGGGAAAACAACGACAAATACGAAAATCAGGTATATATGCTTCCCAAGCATTTGGATGAGAAAGTGGCACGTCTGCACTTAGCCAAAATTGGTGTAGAGCTCGAAGATCTGCGCCCGCACCAGGCCGCCTACATCGGCGTGGAGCAACAAGGTCCCTTTAAGCCGGAATACTACCGCTATTGAGCATGGCCTCTCTCCTGATTCGAAATACCCGCATTGTCAACCGGGGTACTGTCCGGGAGGCAGATATTTATATGAGCAATGGCCGCATTGAGGCCATTGCTCCTTCTTTATCCCGCCGTGCCGATACGGAACTGGATGCCCGGGGACATTATCTGTTGCCGGGTATCATAGACGATCAGGTACATTTTCGGGAGCCGGGCCTGACACATAAGGCAACCATTGCCTCGGAGAGCCGCGCTGCTTTAGCGGGTGGGGTGACCTCTTTTATGGAAATGCCCAATGTGGTACCGCCCTCGATAACACAGGAGCTTTTGGAGGAAAAATACCAGATTGCTGCCCGCACCTCGCCTGCCAACTACTCCTTTTATATGGGAGTAACCAATGATAATTTAGACGAGGTATTGCGTACTGATCCCAAACGGGTATGCGGCATCAAAGCATTTATGGGAAGCAGCACTGGCAATATGCTGGTGGACAATCCAAACACGCTGGAGCAGTTGTTTGCACAGGCACCCACCCTGATCGCCACCCATTGCGAAGACGAAACGACCGTTCGGGCGCAACTCCGGCGGTATCAGCAAAAATATGGAGATCAGCTGACTGCTGCCTTTCATCCCAAAATCCGCAATGTGGATGCCTGCATCCGGTCTTCTTCTTTTGCAGTGGAACTGGCGCGCCGCTATCGGACCCGCCTGCATGTGTTGCACATCACCACTGCCGATGAGTTAGAACTGTTTTCTAATGAACTGCCTTTGGAAAACAAGCGGATTACTGCCGAAGTCTGTGTGCATCACCTGCATTTTCATTCGGGAGAATACAACCGCTATGGCAACCGCATCAAATGCAATCCGGCCATCAAAAGTCGGGCGCATCGCGATGCCTTGTTGGCAGCCCTGCTCGACGACCGCCTGGATGTAGTAGCCACCGATCATGCACCGCATACGCTGGAAGAAAAACAGCAGCCCTATTTACAGGCTCCTTCCGGTTTGCCCCTGATTCAGCACACCCTGCAATTGATGTTGGAGTTTTATCATGCCGGAAAGATGACCCTGCCGCGCATTGTAGAAAAAATGTGCCACGCCCCCGCTATTGCTTTTCGCGTGCGCGAGCGCGGCTTTTTGGACGAAGGCTGCCATGCAGACTGTGTTTTGGTGGACCTCGATGCCCGCTGGACAGTCACCCCCGATAATATTCTGTATCAATGCGGCTGGTCGCCTTTGGAAGGCCGTTCGCTGCGCGGAAAAGTGCTTTCTACAATTGTGAACGGACAATTGGCGTGGCATGAAGGGAAAATTTGTGCCACACAGATGGGCGAGCGGCTGATGTTTGATGTATGATGTATGATTTTAACAAATTGAATTTGTGTTTGCACTAACTTTAAATACGTTGAACCAGCCGCTTTCGTACGGAGAAGTGGCAGACCCCGTGGCAAAGAAGGGGGAAGCAGTGGTACGCCTGTACGCGGCTGCTCTGAACCACCGCGACGTGTATATCACGCAGGGGTTGTATGCGGGCATTCGTTATCCTGTTATTTTGGGCAGCGACGGTGCAGGTGAATACCGGGGCAAACCGGTGCTGATCAATCCGGGGATGGAATGGGGCAGCAATCCGGCTTTTCAGTCGAAGCATTTCCATATATTGGGAATGCCAACCAATGGTACTTTTGCAGAGGCCGTGGTGGTGCCTGCCACACAACTCCACGCCAAACCCGACCACCTGAGCTGGGAGCAGGCAGCAGCTTTGCCCTTAGCAGGAGTCACTGCCTGGCGGGCATTATTTACCCGTTGCGGGTGTCGGGCGGGTGATCGGGTGCTGATTAGTGGCATCGGGGGCGGAGCAGCCCTGTTGGCTCTGACCTTTGCTATAGCAGCGGGTGCGGAGGTCTGGGTGACTTCCGGCAGTGCGTCGAAAATAGAAAGAGCCATTCAATTGGGAGCCAAAGGAGGTGCCGATTACCACCGGCAGGATTGGGATAAGCAACTGAAACAGGAAGCTAAGGGCTTTGATGTGGTGATAGATGCAGCCGCAGGCGACGGATTTGCTGCTTTGGCCGGGTTGTGTAATCCGGGTGCCCGGATCGGGATTTTTGGAGGCACAGCCGGAAAAATCAACGCCCTCAGTCCGCAGATTATTTTTTGGAAACAACTCGGCATCTATGGCAGCACAATGGGAAGTCCGACGGATTTTAAAAATATGCTTAAATTTGTGATTCGGCACCAGATAGTGCCGGTGGTGGACCAGGTTTTTCCACTTGAACACGGCAATGCAGCTTTTGAAAGAATGGAAAAAGGCGAACAGTTTGGCAAAATCGTTTTAAAGACGCGCTGATTTTTTAAACACACATACTACTGACTTATGAAACGCACATTACTACTAATCGCCCTCTTTTTGCTATTGGGCGCGGGGGCTTGGTATGCTACCCGCATGAACAACACCCGCAGCAGTGGCATGGAAGTTCCCGAAATGCAGTTCGCTGTTCAGAACCCCGACGACATTTATAAAATTTTTATTGCAGACCGACGCGGTAAAACGGCCACGCTGGAGCGGAAAGATGGCTACTGGCTCTACAACGGCCAATGGAAAGCCCGCCCTACCGCCATGGAAAATTTGCTGAAAACCGTTACTCAGTTGAAGGTGTATTATCTCGGTTCCAAAGCCGCCGAAAAAACCATGGTAGAAACGATTGCGGCCGATGGAGTAAAAGTGGAAATATACAACCGACAAAATGAAAAAATCAAGTGCTACTATGTCGGCGGAGTGACCAACGATGAACGCGGCACTTATATGATGATGGAGGGCGCAGAGACCCCGTATGTCACCCATATTCCGAGTTTCGTGGGCCAACTGCGGGTGCGTTATATGGTGGGCGACGACAATTGGCGCGACCGCGCTATATTTGACGTGCCTTACACCGATATTCAATCTGTGACTGTGGATTATACCAAAGAAAAAAGTGAGTCCTTCGTATTGGAGAAACAACAGGAGGGATATGCGGTGCGCCCTCTGCACAGCACCACCCCCGTATTGTCGGGCAGCCCCCGAAAAGGTATTCCGGAGGCCTACCTGACCCAGTTCGAGCGGAAAATAGCAGAAGCTTATGAAACAACCAATACCCGCCGGGATTCGGTCACCAGCCTGCCGCCTTTTGTGAGCATCACGCTTAAGAAAACAGATGGAGTCAGCAAAACCGTGCGGTTTTGGCCGGTGGCCGTGGAATTGGACCCCAATTTGGGTAGCACTTATGTAGAACGCTATTTTACGGAAGTAGATGGCAAAGATTTTATGCTCACCCAGCACCTGGTCATGGGTAATTTGTTCAAAGGCTACAGTTTCTTTTACGAAACCCGCCCGCGCCCCGAACAATTGAAAAATTAATTTACAAAAAATCCTTCAATCATTTGGTTAATTGTATAAAAACGTTGTACCTTTGCGACCGTTTTTAAAAAATTGACTTTTTAAGCAGAAATTTACAATGGAAATCGTTGCTATTCAGGGACATCCCAAGTCGGGTTCCGGCAAAGAGGAAACAAGAAAAGTACGCCGTGCGGGCCAAATCCCGGCGGTCATTTATAAGAGTGGCGGTGGCGATGCCCTTTCATTCAGCATCAATGCTCCAGATATTCGCTCTTTGGTGTTTACCCCCAAATTTAAAATGGTGGATATTGCACTTGACGGCAAATCACACCATGCAATTGTGAAAGATATTCAGTTTCATCCTGTAACAGAGGAGGTGCTGCACATGGACTTTCTGGAGTTGGTGCCGGGTGTCCGCTTCAAAGCGACTGTGCCGCTGCGTTTTGCAGGACAAGCCCCCGGCGTGAAAGCGGGTGGCAAGTTTTTGCCGAAAATGCGCCAGATCAGCATCATGACCACCCCCGACAAGGTAGTGGATGAAGTAGTAGCCGATATTTCGACCATGGATCTCGGCTCTACCATTCGTGTACGCGACATTACGCTGCCCCAAGGTGTGGAAATTATTAACAATGGCGCTATTCCGATTGCGTCCATCGAAATTCCGCGTGCTTTGCGCGGTGGTAAGTAATTTGTTTTTTCCTTACAGCGTAATTTTATATAAAAAGCCGTTTCACAGACTTGCTTTTAGGAGCATGCACCTCTGTGAAACGGCTTTTTTATGGTGCTTGCAAGGAGCGCCCTAAAAAAAATTTGCCATTTGGCACTATATTTGTACCTTTGCCCTTTGATTTTGAATGAAGCAGCCGGGGAGGCAGCATTCTTATTTGCTGATTGCCATTTCTTTTCAATTGCACACCCTTTTCTCTCCCCCTTTACACACTCATTTCTAATACATGTTATTTAAAGAACTGCCCCTCATTGAACCGATTTTGAAAGCCATTGAAAAAGAAGGCTATACGAATCCCACTCCCATACAACAACAAGCAATACCAGTCGCCTTAGAGGGGCGCGACGTGTTGGGCTGCGCCCAAACCGGTACCGGCAAAACCGCCGCTTTTGCAATTCCGATTTTACAACGCTTGCGCGAAAAGGCCCCTGTGGCCCAGGGTGCTACCCCTATTCGCGCTCTGATACTGACTCCTACCAGAGAATTAGCCATTCAGATAGATGAGAGCTTTGCCGCTTATGGTCGCTTTACGGGCGTGAGGCACCAGGTCATTTTTGGCGGCGTTTCGCAAAACGCTCAAACCGAAGCCCTGAAAAAGCGCCCCGAAATCCTGACCGCTACGCCGGGTCGTCTGTTGGATTTGATCCAGCAGGGGTTTGTTCATCTGCGCAATCTGGAAATTTTTGTACTCGACGAAGCCGACCGCATGTTGGATATGGGCTTTATACACGATGTAAAAAGAGTCATTGCCCAATTGCCGGCCCGCCGCCAGACCCTGTTTTTCTCTGCCACCATGCCGACCGAAATTGCCAAATTGGCAGATTCCATCTTGCGTGATCCTGTCAAAGTGGAAGTCACTCCGGTGGCTACCACCGCAGAAAAAGTGGAACAGCTGGTTTATTTTGTAGAAAAAAACGACAAGAAGCACCTGCTTGTACACCTTCTGGACGATAGTGCCATCCGTTCGGTACTTATTTTTACACGTACCAAACACGGAGCGAACCGCGTAGCCGCTGATCTGGGCAAGGCCGGGATCGGCGCAGCCGCCATTCACGGCAACAAATCGCAGAGTGCCCGCCAAAATGCCCTCAGCGACTTTAAAGCAGGGCGCATTCGCGCATTGGTAGCTACCGATATTGCAGCGCGTGGCATAGACATAGATGAATTGTCGCACGTGATCAATTTTGAATTGCCCAATGTACCCGAAACGTATGTACACCGCATAGGTCGTACCGGACGGGCAGGAGCCAGTGGCATTGCCCTCTCGTTTTGTGAAGCAGAAGAAGTGCCTTACTTAAAAGACATTCAAAAACTTATTCGCCTGACTGTTCCGGTAGAGACTGACCATCCTTTTGCCGCTGCCTTAAGTGTTCCGGCCCCAACGCAGGCGCCGCGTGTGCAGCAGCAACAGGGTTCCGGCAGGGGCGCATCGGCACAAAGACCTTCGGCACACCGCACTTCCTCCGGACGTGCCGGCGAATCGGCCCCCGCACGAGAGGGTACAGCGGCCCCTTCCCCGAAGGGCAATAATCGCCGGGGCTACTGGAAAAGCAAGTCGGCCGGAGCGCGGGTGTAATATCCCCTATCCATTCGATGACTTGAACTCATCGAATGAATACAAAAGTGACTTGAATGCAAAATGGGTATGGCCATGCGATGACTTGGGACATCGCATGGCCATCGTTTTTTATATCTTTATATAAATATTTTTCTTATACAAAATCCAACAAAACAGCCAGATGAGGGCGGCGTAGGCAAGTGCAAACAACAACGAGCCAAAGGGGCCGTCGTTGATCGGCGCAAACAAATTGGGATACAACCACCCGTAGGCCGTCTTGACCACGCCGTCCGGCCCAACAGAGCGAAACCGCATCAGCGTTTTTACTATTAAGCCCGACAGAACAAAGGCGAAAAGGGGGTTAGCACCAAACACCAGAAAAGGTTTGGCCACCCTGCTCCATCCTTTTATATCGAACATCCAGATACAGGCACTTAGGAAAATCATCGCCAAACCGGATGTGTACAGCACATAGGAACTGGTCCAAATAGGTTTATTAATGGGAAATACAAGCTCCCACAGCAGCCCGCCTATAGCCACCAGTACTCCATTGCGCAAGAGGCGGAGACACAATTCCTTTTTGTGCTTCTGTGAATCGTCGCTGTATGGCCGGGCATCTGATATCCAGTTACCTGTTAAATATCCCAACAAGACGTTTACTACGGCAGGCAGGGTACTGAGCAGACCTTCCGGATCGAAGGGCAATCCAAAGCCTTTGTACAAATGCTTTTCCCCCAATAGCAGGATATCTATGTGCCGAACTAAGTTGCCCTCCTTTGAGTAAGGAGCATCGCCACCAAATAGCCCTAGCAGGAACCAGTAAAGTAGTAAAAGGACAGCGGCGACCCACGGAATGGCCCTTTTGGGCAGCAGCACACACAGAAAACCAGCCGCTCCGAAGGCAAGGCCAATGCGTTGCAGCACGCCCATAATGCGCAGGCTTCCCCAGTTAGTGCTATAGAAAGGAAAAGCATTCAGGGCCAATCCGATGAGAAAAATCAACAGGGTGCGCCGCAGCAGCCTGGTAGCGATGGCAGAGCTGAGGCTCTCAGATTTGCCATACGTAAACCACAAGGCCACACCCACGATAAACAGGAAGAAGGGAAAAACTAAATCCGTTGGTGTACAGCCATGCCACTCCGCATGGCGCAAGGGGCCATACACGTGTTCCCAGGTACCCGGGGTGTTAACCACAATCATCAGGGCGATGGTCAGGCCGCGAAAGAAGTCTAAGGAGAGATAGCGTTTCATGAACGATGAGCGATAAATAATGAATCGGGAACGATAACTTTTAGTCTTCCGGCTCTACAATGGGCAATAGTACTTCTACCAGAGTGCCGGTACGAGAGCCTTCGGTTTCTTCTCCGATGTCGCGTATGGTGATATGATCTGTGACACCACTGTTGTATATTTGATGCAGCAGGGAGAGGCGTTCACGCGTGATTTCCATACCACGCGACCGGTGTTTTTGAAAAGCCATTTGCTCCTGATGTTTCTCTCTTCCCTTATTGTATCCGATACCATTGTCTTCAATAGTACAATACAACAGATTTTCTTCTTCTCCGCCTAAGCGAAACGCAATATTCAGATGCCCTTCCTGACGGGGACGCAGCCCGTGCTCAATGGCATTTTCCACAAAGGGTTGGAGAATCATGGTAGGCACATAAATATCGGAGGTGTCTATCTTAGGCGGGAAAGTAATATTGAATTGTAGTTTGTCACGGAAACGCAGTTTTCGATTGATGTCCAAATAGCGCTCCAAAAATTCCATTTCCTGATCCAAGGTAACTACCTCCAAGTCGGAATATTCGAGGGTATGGCGCATCATGCGCGCAAATTTAGCCAAATAAGACTCTGCCTCGTTGTTTCTGCCCGACGTGATGAGGCCCTGAATGGCATTGAGGGCATTAAACATGAAGTGGGGATTCATCTGAGCGCGGAGCGCACGCAGCTGAAGCCCTGCCACGCGCAATTTGGCCATTTGTGCCTCCTGGCGAGTGCGCTCCAGCAGGTGTCGGGCTTCGATGTCCTCCCGATCCCGATTGCGCACCTGCTTGAAGTGTTCGGTGAGATGTTGGGTGGCCCGTTCCTGCCAGTAGTAGGCTTTCTCAAATTCCTTCAAATCGCTGTTGATTTTTCCAAGATAACTACACAACTCTGAAAGATGATGGTGGTCGTTGCCTTCCACGCCAATCCGGTAGGCCCTTTCAAGAAACTGGCGGGCAGTGGCATAGTCTCTGGTCTTGGCGATCATATCGGCCCGCCAGCCTTCCACTTTCGATATATTGGTAAAATCCGAAGGTTTGGAAGGTTGTTCGTACTGGGCGGCTGCTTCATCCAGCAGGCGATTGGCCCGATCATTGTCGCCTTCCAAACCGGCCATAATACCCAGATTGGCCAAAGCATGGGTACGCGCCTCTTCATCCCCCAGCCCTGCCCACTCCAGCGTTTTTTCAAAATAGTACTTGGCCTTTATGGGATCGTTGGAGAAAGCCACCCGCCCCGCATTCAGATAGTGCCAGGCCAAGCGGGGCCGCAGCGAATGCCTTTCCACAATGGGCAACACGCGCTGATAGGCATCTAGGCCTTTTTCCTGTTCATTCAGGCGCTCATAGACCTCGCCCAAACCGCTGAGCGTCAGCGTCAGCATGTAGTACTCTTTGAGACCGGCCTCCTGCCCTAAGTTCATCAGCCCTTCTTCGGCTTTCAAAAAACTGTCTAAAGCATTGGTATTATTGCCTAAGTGAAGGTGCAGAAAGCCTTCCCGACAGTCTATTTGTGCCCGAAGGCGCGGGGTGGCATTCTCCGGAAGATGCCGCCTGGCCCGGTCTATACATTCCTGTGCGGCATTCCACTGACGTAAATTTTGCCGGATACCGGATAAGTCGGCCCAGATTTCCACCAATGCCGGGGTGTCGGCCAGTCGTTCCAGAATAGCCACTGCCTTGTCTGCGTGTTCCAGCGCACGGTCGTAGTTCTGCCACTGATTTTCTAAGAAAGCGGCGCACCGCCAGTATTGCAAACGCACCTCAAAAGGAGACTGCGGGGTAATATGCGCCGACAGTTCATCCAATATTTGTTTGGCCCTTTTAAAGTTGGTAAAAGTGCAACGGGACAGCTCCCCGGCCAACTCAACAAGGTTGGGAGCAACAAAAACCGGATCGGCCGCAGCGGGCATAAGCAGAAAATGGCTTTACAGGTTACAAGTGACAGTTATTTGTTTTTTTATTGTGCTGATTTTTAAATTCTTAGAACAATAAAAAAATATAATTCATTTTTACAAAACACCAATTGCTAATTATTGGGTTTATGGGGCGCGGGTGCACTGGCGTGGTATTCGTGGCGAATGCGTTCGGCATACTGATCCAATAATTCCAAAATGCGCTCCCGCTTTTTGGATTTCATAATCAGTCCGATGTGGTGATCCATCCCCGTCATGCGCCAGGCAATTTCAGGGTCATTGAAAGAGGAATCATCGGGCCACTCTTGTCTCGTCAGGGAAACAATAATGCCGGCGTAATCTTTTTTAGCATCTGGCAGTTCATACTTCTCTCCCCGTGCAACAGCCACTTCCAGACGTGCCCACTCGTACCAGAGGTTGATCCCGGAAGCAGCATCCACCATTTCGGCCAAATGCGCGCCCCCTACACGGGAGGCTGTTTCCAGAAAGTAATATTCGCCGGTTTCGCGGTTGCGGATAAACTCTGTGTGACTGGCGCTGTATTGCATGCCGAAAGCGCGCATCACATCGCCGTTGAGTTTGCTCAGTTTTTTCTCGTCCTCCGAGCCAAAAGGCACAATAGCACTGCGGAAAATGCCGCCGCCGTGTGCCACATCGAAGGGCGTGGCCAGATATTGGGAAACCCGAGAAAAGATAACCTTTCCGCCTTCAGACAGCGCATCTACGTGATAGACATCGCCGGGCTTGAATTGTTCCACCAAATATTCATGGCGTTCACTGCCCAGCGACTCTAAGTGCTGCCAAAGTTCGGCGGCACTGTGTACTTTTTTCATGCCGGTGGCCGATGCCTGACCACGCGGCTTTACAATCCACGGGGCAGGCACTGCGGCGGCAAACTGATGGATGGCATCATCGTTAAAAAGCGCACAAAAAGCAGGCACGGCAATGCCCTCCTCCGCAGCTTTTACCCGCATGGCCAACTTGTCGCGGAAATGACGGGCAGTAGTCTGGCCCATGCCCGGAAAGCGGAAGTGTTCGCGCAGGTAGGCGGCCTTCTCTACATCAAAATCGTCTAAGGCCACAATCCGATCAACAGCCCGGCTGCGCATCATCCAGGCCAGTCCGGCGGCCACATCCTCCATTTTCCATTCGTTGTGTGGCCCTTGTTCTATGTAAAAAATATCGTCTAAGGCTTCCCGTACCCAGGGTTTGTTTTCCAATTTTTTGGAAGTTACTAAATAAACAGTGGCTCCGGTTGACTTTAAGCCACGCAAAAAGTCATTGCCCTTAAAATAGCTGGAAATGCAAAGAAAAGTAACGGGTTTCGACATAAAATCAAGATTAAGATTGAATTGTTTGCGCAAAGGTAATCCGCTGTTTTTTCTAATCAAAAATTTCTACATTTTGTTTTAAATTTTTTGGGCCTCTTTGCCCTTTTGCGTACCTTTGCAGACCAATCAGGAAATTTTTAAAACACAGATTCTTCGCTCTGAAATCGTAAAAATCAGAGATTGGGCTTTCCCTTTTCAAACAAATATCGGATGTTCAGACCGGGGAAATTCATAAACAGAACTACACACTCAAAACTATATATTCATGTCGCTTTTAGAAGCTTTTGATCCATACAATATTTTGTTTTTGGATATAGAAACCGTACCCAATGTGGCCGATTTTGAAGAGATGTCGGAGGAAATGCAGGAGCTGTGGGCTATTAAAGCCCGCAATCTGCTGCGCAAAACGGAGGATGAGCTGGAGTATGACGAAATTGCGGAAACCTTCAATTCGCGTGCCGGCATTTATTCGGAATTTGGAAAAATCATTTGCATCTCAGTCGGTTTTTTAACCAAACAGGCAGATAGTGCCGAGCCTTTGCTGCGGCTCAAGTCGTTTAGCAACCACATGGAATCCAGCGTGTTGGAAGATTTTTGTGAGCTGCTGAATAAATATTTCAACAACCCGGATCGGCACGCGCTCTGTGGTCACAATATCAAGGAGTTTGATGTACCCTACATCTGCCGCAGAATGCTGCTGAATCAGTTGCCTTTCCCCCGTGTGCTGGATATTGCCGGGAAAAAGCCGTGGGAAACCAAACACCTGCTGGACACTTTGGACCTGTGGAAGTTCGGCGACATCAAGAACTTCACTTCCCTGCGGCTGCTGGCCGCACTCTTTGGGTTTCCCTCGCCCAAAGACGACATCAACGGCAGCGATGTGGCCAGGGTCTATTGGGAAGACCGCGATCTGGATCGCATCTCCGCTTATTGCGAGAAAGACGTGCTGGCCACTGTGCAGCTGTTCCTGAAAATGCGTCGTCTGCCCATTTTACAGCCCCACCAGGTAGTGGTCGTGCGTTAAAGGGTCGCTAATTTTTCCTAAAAGTCTCATTTACAGGCGTTTGTAGCGTGCCTTAGAAAAATGTCAGTACTAAGGTGCCTACCGCAAAAATAGCAATGTACAACAGGATTTGTCTGCGCTCCTGACGAACAATCAGGGTATCCGGCTCGTTTCGGTTCAGGGCATTGCCTGCCAGAATGATTTGTAAAAGCACTAAGGAGATAAGGATGTAGCAAAGCAAATACAACTTGTCCATCAGCACCATATAGCCGGTGTCTGGGAGCGCGTCGTTGTAGGTTTGCTGCAAAAACACCGCCGTCAGCAGCCCGCCGATGGGTAAAGAGGAACGTGTATCTATATAAGACGGATGCAGGAGCAGCGCTCCGATACTAACCAGCATGACCACCAGCAGCGGCAGCAACATCTTGAGTACAAAATAGCTCAGGGGCCGTTTCAGGGTCACTATGAAGGCCAGATTGCTAAAAGCGTGAGCATTCTCCTGCGGGTTGCCAAAATTGGTGCCGTAATCCTGAATACCGGTTTTGATGCCACAGTGGCTGACTTCCCAGCCTACCATGTTGAGCGTCTTGCGGATGCTCACTACGCCGGTATCCGGCACATAGATAATAGAATCGGCGGGATATTCCGGGTTTTCAATCTGAATATCCAGCGTATGCTGATCTAAAGGAAATCGGTTGAGCATAAAAGCGTGAAAAAACCGGCCTTCAAAACGCATGATTTTGTAAAAAGAGCCGTCTTTGAGTTTAACGGGCGTGGAGTCTCCGTCGAACCCGGCGTTGTCGCTGCTCCATTTTTCGATGAGGTTGACAAACTCTATTTTGGTAGGATCCAACCTCCCCTTCCATCGAAACCACATATAAAAATCGGCATAGAAGGAATGTTCATCCATATTCAGGCTGTACAGATTCATCAAATGAACCCCGGTATAGACTTTTTGGGGCGGATGACCAAAAGCAGCTGTCAAAGAGACAAACGCGCTGCATAAAAGGCAAAAGAAAAGGCGCATAAGTGAATTTGTTAATGTGCCAATTTGTTAATGTGTCAATTTTCGCATGGTTACCTTGAAAATAACACACATTAATGTCAAACAGCTGTTCAAAAGTTGAGAAGAAAAAATTGGATGAGTAAAATTTAGTGATGAATTATTTTTTAACGGTTTAATAAGCGCTTTGCTTCGGGGTAGTAAGACGGTCTATGTGTTCCAGTATTTTTTCCATCAAAACACCTGCCTTGCCATGAACGCGGCTACCCTGATCATCCGACAAAAAACCCTCTTTCCCGGTGTCGCTTTTCTTTCGGTGTATGGCCACCACTTTTCCTTCTTTGTTCAGTACTGGTGCTCCACTGCTGCCCACTCCGGTAGGGAGATTGTATAACAAATCTTGTTGGTAATGCCCCAAAACAGCGGAGGGACTGCCATCGAATTGCTTTTTATTTCCTTCTAAGAAATGGGCAATCTGCAGGGCCTCGCCTTTTTCCGGAATGGAAGCGGCTATTTCCAAGCCACCCCATTGGCTTAAAGGAGCGTCAGACCGGTCTGCAAGCGTAAGCCGCACAAAATCCAATTCGTCCACCTCGCTGTATATAGCATTGGAGGTTTCTATATCATAAGCCACGCCACCCGACATAAAAATGCCTGTTTCGTTATGGCCTTCTCCAAAAATCACCTGAACATTGGAGGTAATTTCGCGCAGAACATGTCGGCAGGTCCACACAGACCCATCTGTTGTCAGAAATCCGGTGGCCCTCACCTGCTCCCCGTCTGTGATCTGGCAGATGGAGCGGGCAACCACAAGAGCTTGCTGCAACCAAGCCATTTGATCTGTTGCGCTTGCTCCGGCTGCCTGTGCCAGCAAGTCAGGCACAAGCGGCTGGCAGGCGACCATTGGTATGTTGTATTGCGGATTGGCTAACCGTTCCTGAATCAGCACACGGGTACTATTGGAGAGACTTGCCATTGATAATTGTGACTCTTCAGGGGCAATTGTACCTCGTATCTGCAGGTTTTTAAGATTTTTTTGCTGCGCTTTTAAGGGACCTATTTCGCTCCCCAGACCTAAGTTAAAGTGGGTGTCCATATATTCCATGCTGTCCAATACTGCCTCAGCTTCTCCTTCGCTCAGTGCTTTTTCCAGAGTTTGTAAATAGTGAGCAGTGGCGGTGGGTGGCAGTGTTTTTGACTGCTTTTGACCCTTTTTCTTCGGGGTTGCTTTCACTTTCGCTTCCACACTGCTCAATTCCACCGGAATGCGCACCACATCCCATTCGGCGACATTCCACATCATTTCGTCGTTGCATTCCATACCCCAGGCCTCTGCCGTCCACACCGTTTGGGTAAGCATTTGCAGATTGGCCGGCGCGGTTGTAAAAAAGAGCAGGACATAATCGGTGGCCTTACTGCCGATGGGAGGAACCTGCCTGCCGGAGAGCGATATGGTCGTTTTAAATGTTTCATTGGCCAAATAAACAGGGGCATCCTCCCACCCTATCCCACGACTGGCGGTTGGCGGCGCAGGCAAGGCTATTTCGCCCAGTGGTTCTATATTAAAAATGGCCGTATTGCAATAAAAGCCATAAACATAGACGGGCATGGCTGTTTTTCGAAGCAATCCACAGCGAAAAGCTGGGCGAAACCAGCTGCCATCGGGTTGTTGTTGGTACTCCGGATTGAGGGCATTTTCTTCTACCAGTACTCCCGGGAGGCTGTCCCAATCGGTTTCTCCTATTGCGTAGTCCTCCACCATTTCCAATTGAATAGCCACCCGATTTTTCAAGGCGGCATTGTTGCCCGACATGCGCAAAATAAAAAAGAAACGGGTGGCGGGACGCAATTGCTCCATTAATAAAAGAATAGCTGACGCAGGTGGTATGAGGGGATCAACAGCAGCATCGGTATTTTTGGGGTTTTCTTTGGTGATGTAGTAGCTGTGTGGTGGGTCTCCTTCCACACCTATAATAATGTCTGCTTCTGCGGGATTCGATACCGGAAAGGCATAGTTGGTTTCTTCTAACGGCGGTTGAATCGCTTCCTGAAGATAAACGCGGCCTGCCTCTGCCAGGGCCACACGTGTTTTGAAAGGCGCGTTCTGTACCAGAATAGCCTCGTGACTTTTAAATATATCCAAAGGAGAGGCGGGTTGGCCCAAAGACAGGAGGGTGGCTTCATTTTCGCTGACGGCATCCACTTTCCATTCCTGTCCGTTTCCGGTTCGCAAAAGGGTAGGGAAAAAACCGGCACTCGGCGCTATCCCTTTAATTAACCCTGCTTCCAGTACCCACATATTGCGTTCCCGATCGTACCGGATGGTATGCAGGGCAGCACCCGATTTCCCTGTGAGAAACTGGCTATACACCGCTGAAGCAGGAAAGGCTTCCATCAGGGGGCGCTGCTGTTCGCCGAGGGCTTCCTGCACTTTGGCCAACAGGGTGCGATAGTCTAAGGTATCATGTTTGGCAACAATGTCCGCCAGATTGCGGGTAAAGTCGCCGGAGCTTTTGCCTTCTATGGAGCGCTCATAGGCCATCTTTCCCACCTCTGCGGCATTTATTTCTATGAGTGAACCTTGCAGCGTCCGATTATTGGTGCGCAGGCGGTTTTCGGCCATCGCTTTGTACTGATTCGGTCCGATATTATAGCAGGTGTCTAACAGGAGTACAATGTGTACGCGCTTTTGCAAGGCAATATCCAACAAGCGCTCTTCCAAATCGGTCTGGTACAGCCCCGTAATTTCCCCCTCCTTATAGCGACTGTCGTGCAGCACCAATATGCGGCCCCGCTCATTATACAGGTCACGGCCTGAAAAGTGCAACAACAATGTATCGCCGTTGGCAGATTCGGTCTCCCAATTTTTCAGCTGCCCCTCGACTGCTTTTATGGTGGCTTCCCGATCTTGCAGGGCTGTTATATGATATTCTAAAGCAGGCATTTTCTGGCGGTAGCTCCCCAGCAGGCGCTGCATATTGTCCATATCATTCAGGCAGCCCTGTAGTGGCGGAATTTCCGGGTCGGCGTAGGTATTGACTCCGATCAGCAGGGCATGGACGGCAGGAGGCTCGTACAGGCCCCTTGCCAAAGAGCCGGGCAATTCCAAACGGATACTTTCGCCTTCGGGTTTTTCGTTGGAAACATGTTCGCGCAGGGCATCTGTGTTTTCCCGTACCAACCGCTCTAAGGCTGTCCGGTCGTCCTGCAAAACCGCTTTTTGAATATCTGCCAGCAGGCCATTGTGTTGAAATTCAGGAGAAATATACTGAGAAGAAGTCGGATCATCCAGTGACTCCTGCGCGTGTATGCCCAATTGCACGGTGCGCTGTCTGGACACATAGTCGAGTACGCGGTGCTGCTCAATTTTTTTACTGCCAGGTACCTGACTTAACCATTCAATATAGCGCCTTTGCGCCTCTGCGGGGTTGCGTATGGCCACGGCTTCTATGGTCTGGCGAATGGTGTGGGTTTTTCCCCAACGGCGTGTGCCGGGATTGTCTGTGGCGTGGTATTCTTCCACAAAGGCGGCAATATCCGCTGCTTTGGCCAAACCCATTTCTTCCCATTGCCCTTGTGCATCCAGCAGCCACCTGCGAAAGGCCATCCGTATGGCATCGGGCATTTCATAGAGTTCGTAACCTGTTTCGCGGCAAAGGCCGGACAGCAACAAATCGGACACGGCCACGCGATGAATGACCAATGTTCGTTCGCCTAAGCGGTAGGTACTAAAGTTCATCCATATCCGATATAACAGGTCGGGGGTCAGCAGGGCGGGTACAGAAGCATAGGCTGCCATCAGGAAATGCCCGTACTGATAATGTGCATAATAGTCTCCTGTGTAGCGTCGGCAAAAAGCCTCCACTTTTGCCAGATCAAGCGGATCGGGAAGCAGATGCGTTGGAAAACCCTGTGGCAGATAATTCATAAGGATAGAAAAAATTCAAGGCCAACCGGCGTTTATAAAAGTTTTTGACGATCTGTTTCTTTATTGTCCCTTCAAACGGCGGGTGCTACTGTCCCCTTTTTTCCTGCCAGACGCAACAGGTGCAACGCCGTCTGGAAATGGAAGCGGTGGTCATCCAAAACAGACAACATGATATGGGGAGCAGGCAATTTTTCGTGGGCGGGCGGATAGGCAATTTGGCAGGCAGCCGTTTTTTCCCAGCGATGCGAAGGCATGGGGTTGAGCCATATTATTTTGGCTGTATATTTTTGAAGTTCTGCCAGAAATTGCCGGGTGAAATCCGTCCGCATCTGTGTTTTTTCAGGATCGGTATTGCCGCGTGCCGCCCCTGCGTCGCTGATAATGACGGCATAGGTAACAGAAGGATGCGCAGCAGCAAAGGCATCCGAGAGTTTGAGGGGCTTAGTCAGGTTTCGCTGTTGAAAGACATAGCCTGTGGGATAGTTTTGAAAATAGAACACCGGGGCCTCGGTGTGGCCACCCTGCCCACGTGCGGTTTCAATCAGTCGGTCGGTCAGGGCTTCAAAAGGGGTCATAGAGCCACGGGTATCGGCAAGAATCAACACCGCGTCTTTACGATTGGCATACCCTGTTTTAAAAACGGCTTCTGTAAAAATACCCTGTTCGGCCACTTTGCGGACCGTTTTGGGAATATCCAGATCATTTAAAGTGCCTTCTTTCTGTTTAAAACGCAGGTATTGCCAGCTTTTTACCATTTCACGGCGGGTCAGCGGAAAGTATTCGTCGCCGGTGAGGAAGCGGGGGGCAAAAGGCTGCTCGGTCAGCTGAGTGCTTTGATCGAGACTGAAAGCCCGTCCGTATTTAAGATACACCGGGACCGGGGTGTTGTCGTCCGGCGGAGGCACCTGTATCGGGGGTGATATCGGAGTCTCCGTCTCCTGCGGAGTGGTGATTGAAGAAGGCGCGGGAGTATCCATCGGCCGGGTTTTGTTTTCCGATACCGGCGTGGGTTTCGCCGCTGCGGCCTGTACCAGCACTTTCCACCGTTGCCGTTCTATTTGGAGGGCTTCATCCAGCAATTCGTCAAAACGGGCCTCCTGCCGATGATCCTGCAAATAGAGAAACTTACAAAAACGGCGAAATTCCTGTTCGCTGCTATCTGCAATAATGGTGTTCTCGCCTGCGAAAGCACCTGTGTCGGTGAGGGCCTGTAAGAACAATTTGTATTTGTCAATCCACCGCTCGTAGCTCAATTCTTTTTCGAGGCGATGAAAAAAATGCCAAAATGGCAATTCATGAACAGGTGTGAACATCCCGATGATGCAAAATGAAAGGTTAAGCAGGAGAAGGGGTATCGGTCCTTTTTTCGCGGTTTAGGGCACCCAGCGTTTTCAAAAGTGCCTGATAATAATGCGGAAGGCGCTCTAAGGAGGCGTTTATTTTTTCGGAATCTCCTTCTTTAATATCAAATTCATACGCCTTCAGCCAGTCCAATAATTCGCTGGTGGATACCCGCTTGGAATCGTTGGGATCTTTCCCCTGTGCGACGCGCAGTTCGTTGAAACGCTTCACGGCGGACTCCACGAAATCGGCATGTTGTCCCATCAGCACGGGCAAATGCGCCCGAATAATTTTTTTCAGGTCGTCGTCGCTTGGAAATTTAATATACATAAAGAGACAACGGCGCAGAAACGCTTCGGGCAATTCGCGTTCGTCGTTGCTGGTGATGAGGATGAGCGGAGAAGCGCCCTTTTCCACCGCAAAAGCCTCGTTAGTTTCAGGTATGTAAAAGCGTTTTTCATCCAATTCCAGGAGCAGGTCATTAGGAAAGTCTATGTCTGCCTTATCAATTTCGTCTATCAGGAGTACAGAGGGGGTGTCCTGGTGCGAAGTGAGAAATGCTTTGGACAGGGGGCCAAAGGTGCGGTAGGCGGTGGATTCTTTTTCCTGACCGCGCTGGGCATCGCGCAGGCGGGCGATGTGGTCGTAGTGGTAAATGCCGTCCACAGCTTTGGAGTTGGATTTGATGTACCAGTCGAAAAAGTGTTGGGCATAGTTTTCGCCGTACCATTCATAGGCCACGGCTTTGGCCAACTGGGTTTTGCCGCTGCCCGGCTCGCCCTTGATGAGGATGGGGCGGCGCAATATCTGGGCTAAGCGCACCAAAGCACGGATGTCTTCGCTGGGAATATAGGGAAAAATGGTGGCAGTTACCTGCTTCACGTGTTCGCCCCGCGATTTCCAGTGGGCGGTTCCTTCGTTGATCTTATAGTCGAAATCCCAAAGGCCCACGGGAACCTCGCCGTGCTGGTAAATGGTATTGCCCTGCTCGTCCTTTTTGCCCGTGTCGAAAACAGAGCGCGGCTCAGCCGGGTAAGGAAGGGGAAACTTTTTTTCTTGTGACTCCATAAAAGGGCGCGGATGATGTTGGATGTTGAATGTTTGTTTCAGTCTTCGTAGAGGTAGCGGATAATTTCCGGGGATTTGGATTTGTAGAGGGCTTCGTTATTAAAAAGATAGAGGCAAAAAGCATCAATGAAGGCGCATACCGAAATACCATTCCTTTTGTCTTCCTCCTTTTTGAAAACGGCTGCTTCCACATCCTGTTTGGTCATATTTTTTATTCTCTGCATATTCAGTCTCACCTGCGTCTCTTTGAGCCATTTGATAGCGGCCACCTGCCCCACTTTATCTGCCTGAACGGCTTCCACAAAAGCAATTTCATCGTTCAGGGAAGCAGTGGTGCGGAAATCACTGATAAGGCGGTCGGTTTCTTTTTTAATTTCCGTCAGGATAATCAACAGTTTGTTGTTTTGCCCGGAATCGGCTTTGGTTTTTTCGTACAGGGCTGCCAGCTCTTTACAAAATTCCACTACCAGCGGAACGACTAATTTGTTGTTGCTTTCCAAAGCAATGTGCATAATTTGAAAGCCGGGCGAAACGAGATCGCTGGAAGCCTGTTCGAACAACCATTTCAGTATCTCCAATTTTTCGTCTTCTGTAATGTCCTCCTCTCCTACCCTTTCGCCGCCTGACACGTTCGCTTTGTGGCTGCGCAATTCGCCCCAGATGCCGTTGTCCGTGAGTTTACTGTCTGTAATGGTGGGAATCATCCCGATGGAGACTTTGTATTCCTCGAAAAAAAGGTGAATGGCATCCTGAATGACCTTGCGCATCAAGGCCAGATGCTGCTTATCTTCGTGCAAAGACACGAAAGCAATTTTGGAGTCTTTGACCAACATTTCATCTCCAAAAGTGGTGCGCTCTTTGTCAAAATTAAGTTTTTGTACAAAGGTGTTGCAGATGACGTGTACGGGCGGAATGTCTTTTTCGCGTAATTCAAATACAAACTTGCTGTACCCGTTGCCATGATCCATGGGCAAAAGGCCGGAAACCACTTTTTGGGGCGTTTTGATGAACTGGCGTTCCATTTGGTGCGCAAACTCTTTGACCAGTTGGCTTTCGTCTATTACGTATTCATTTTCCAAATTGTCGTCTAACAGTTTGCAAATGGCTGCACAAAACGGGCTTCCACGTCCGGGTCGGCCGTCGCTGGCTTTTTCATCCACTAAGGCAGACGCAATCACATAGCGCGAAATGTCGTCCTGTCCGGTCGTGGACGACAAACCACTCAAAGAAGCACCGCTGTAACAACAGTCTAAAATAAAAAGCAGGTTTTTGCAGACCGATTTGAACTGCCCGTCGGGTGTTTTTTGTACAGCCAAATCGTTGGCCATTTTCTTGATACTGATCCAGGATTCGTCATCGTCGGCAGTACCGTCGGCAGGGATGAAGTGAAAGCCATTCTGATTGGAAGTACCGTGACCTGAGAAATAGACAATGACATTATCCTGAGGGGTGAGTACCTTTTGCAAGGCCATCACATGCTTGCGGATGTCCCCTTTATTGGCATCGTACAGGGTTTTTGTCAGTAAAGAATCATACGTATTGGTCGCTGCATTGTATTCCCCCGGTACTGCCGCCATGCGCGGATCGTAGAAAGCATACCTTTTCAGTAAAGTCTCTGCAAAAGCCTTGGCATCAGCCACTGCATTGAGCAACGCATTCATATTGGCATAACGATCTATGCCTGCTACCAGAAGGTAGTTTTTACCATTGGGAACACTGTTTTCGTTGGTTCCGGTATCAGGAGTTTCCTCAAAATCCAATGATGATCTCTGGACTGCTTCCGGCATGTGATGGTATCGTATTTAGAACACTTTTAGCGCGGTAAAGGTACAGTAATTTGGGAAACCACAGACAATAAATATTTTTCTGAAAAACAGGATATTCCTGCCTGTTTTAACAATCTTTTGTGCAACAACTGCGTCAAAAACATCATGAAAGACAGGGGTGTCGTGGCGGAAAAAAACAGTTTCTATACCCTGTTTTTCGCTGATAGAGACTCTTTTTTTAGTACTCTGAACCCGTGTTGGTTTTAGGAGCAGTCCCGGTCAGGAAAGGCACAAACCGAAAAGCATCCAATATTTCTTCTTTGTAGTGGTCTGCACTAAGCCGGATAATCCGGTGCATGTTCTGCACCCCCTCGCCTACGGGAATCACCAGAATACCCCCCGGCCACATCAGCTGTCGGCGCAGGGCTTCCGGCACCACAGGCGCACCCGCTGTTACCAATATTTTATCGTAAGGGGCAAAATCCGTCAGTCCCGCAGTTCCGTCTCCGAAAAAACACCGCACATTTTTCCAATTCATGGCCGCCAACAGGGCCTTTGTGTAGGCATACAGCGCCTCTTGGCGTTCGATGGTATAAACCCGCGCACCAAGTGCCGCCAAAATGGCCGCCTGATAGCCCGAACCTGTGCCGATTTCCAGCACGCGTTCCCCCGGATGTACATTCAACAGGGAAGTTTGATAAGCGACCGTAAAGGGTTGTGAAATGGTCTGTTCCTGACCAATCGGAAGGGCTTTATCGTCATAAGCGTGTTCTTCAAAAGTCTTGTCTAAAAAGAAGTGGCGCGGCACGGCCCCTATGGCTGCCAGCACGGCCTCATCGCTGATGCCGCGCCGGCGCAGGTGCTCCACGAGGCGCTTGCGCATTCCTTTGTGCCGGTAGGTATCCCGCATTATTCTCTTTTCATAATGGCACCGGCTATCAGACCAATCAACAGGCCGGTAATTATGGCGCTGAAAATTGCAGACACCCCGATAACGGCCGGACTCATCATTTTGGAAGCAATGCCCATAGCCATTTCCATTTGTTCCTCACTCATGCCCTGACGTTCGTACTCGGCCATCATGTTCTCCTTAAATCTGTCGGCAAAGTCCCGGTTGATGACTGTCATATAAAGCACAGTAAATAACCCTGACACGAGACCGGACACCAATCCTGTCTTCGAGCCAAGGCCCAATGCGCGGCCTAAGGTGAGGGAGCCACCCAGTTGCACATCGCGATCCGTTTTAATGGCAGTGACTACGGCCCAGACGGCCACGCCCAAAGACAACAGGCCAAACAGTACTTTTACGCCGGTTCCGGTGGTGGGCATATTGGGATCATGGCCTGTCAGGAACCCGATCAGGGTGATGATGATGCTTGCACCTGCCCAAAGTAAGCCATAGCGCAATGCCAGAGGATTGTTGGAAACGGTGGCGGGATTGGGGTGCCGGGGGGTGTCCAAAGTGTGGTCTTCCATAATTATAATTGTTGATGGTTAATTATTATTTGTTGAGCACCTGATTTTATTTACTGCGGAATAAACTTAGGCTTTGGGCGCGGGGCATCGCCTGCGGGGCGCGGAGCCTGAGTGGAAGGCTGGGAGGGCGGCGGGGTGGAGGTATTGCCGTCTTCTCCACGGCGCATCCGCTCATCAGCGGTAACGGGGGCCTGATAACCGTCTTCAAAGCGCACCACCAATTTGTAGTTGCGGTTAATGGACTTAATCATGGGGCCAAGCATTAGCTGCATCACGCTGTCGGCCCGCAGGCGGGCTTTATCTAAGACGTGTTCCTGCTCAATGGCTTCTATGCGAAACTGGCGGCGCAATTCATTGAAATTTTTGTTCATCTCCACCTCGTTGATCCCCGCCAAAAGCCCCACGTCCAGCTTGTCCACACGCGGATATACTTCATGGGAGAGGATGGTGGGCGGAGGCAATTTGACGTATATTTCTCCTTTCTTAGGGCTAAATGTCACATCAAAATATTGATCGAGTTTAAAACCCGCTTTCACCACGCTGATGGCTTCCACGCGAATATCGGTTTCCGATATGGAGAGACCGAATATTTTGTATTGCAGGGTCTTGTCTATGCCCATGCGGCTGCGCAGTTCGTAGGTGGCCAGCTCGGCAATGCCTTTGCGTACTTTCTCTTTCAGGAGTCCCCGCGACGCACTAAAGTCTATGATCTCTGCTTTTTTTTGCAGCCGCGTCACCATGGGCCGCAAACCTTCGTTGATGGCAATGCCACAGGGCGTTTCCACGCCCTTGCCTTTGGCATAGAGCCGTCCATTGTCCGACTTGATGATCGTAGCCAGTATTTGCATCACAAAAAAACAGGTGTATTTTCCGGCCACCTCGTTAAAAATCTCCACCGCCTGATTGCCATTGTCGTTGTACCACGATTCGTAGAGGTTGGCAGTGGTGTCCTTCAATGCCACAAAGTCGTTGAAGTACATGGTTTTCAAAAAATCATGCTGCTTGTGGTATTCCGGTTCCAAACGCCGCTTCAGACTGTCTGCCAAACCCATGCGACTGGCCACATGATAGAGTAGAGAGACATTAAAATTATACACCAGATCATCGAATTCTTTCCGGTGCTTTTCCGGTTCGGCCAAAATCGCCAGCGTGGCCCCTTCGTCTAAGTTGGGCTGAAAATCGGCAGGCACATATTTGAGATCAACAGGTTTTGCACTTTGAAAAACGTTGGAAATACCCCCGCTGAAAAAGGTACGGTACAGAAAGATTATTGCCACTACAACCACCAAAATGGCAAGCATCTGGCGCATCATAGCAGAACCGCCACCAGGGCGGGGCGGCGGCGGCGGGCCGTTCGGCGAATAGGTAGCCATAGAGATTAGATTGCTAAATTTTGATCGCAAAGGTACAATTTCCTGCGAGCCGTCTATGAGTGGCTTGTTTTTTTTGAAAAAATTTATTGCTCTTTGTCTGGCAGACGCGCCCAAAATGCCGGTACAAAAAGTATTTTGAAACATTTCATGCACAATCAGGGCATTTTAATCGAAAAAACTTTTTTGGCTCTGTATTTTATTTGACCTTCGGGCCTTCATTTTCTGATCCGTTACTCTTTTTACACTGCTATGAGGCAACTTATTTTCCTTTTTCTACTCAGCCCTACCCTCTTACTGGCCCAAAAGGACAAAAAAGAAGAAGACAAAAAACCCGAAAAACCAATCCACCAGCAATCCTCTTCTTACAGCGCTTTGAGTTTTCGAAACGTAGGTCCTGCGGTCACCTCTGGCCGCATTTCCGATTTTGCCGTACACCCCCGCAATCCTTCGGAGTACTATGTGGCCTCAGCATCGGGTGGTGTGTGGAAAACCACCAACGCAGGCACCACTTATACCCCCATCTTCGACGGGCAGGGTTCCTATTCCATTGGCTGTGTCAGCATAGACCCTTCCAATCCCGGTACCGTCTGGGTAGGCAGCGGTGAAAACAACAACCAGCGCTCCGTGGCATACGGCGACGGGGTGTATAAGTCGGAAAACGGCGGCAAGACCTGGAAGAACATGGGATTGAAAAATTCCGAACACATTGCCAATGTGGTAATAGACCCTTCCAATTCCAATACGGTTTATGTGGCTGCTTACGGCCCCGTATGGAGCGACGGCGGCGACCGGGGGGTGTATAAAAGCACCAACGGCGGCGAAACCTGGGAATGTGTCAAGGCGGTCAGTGCTTACACTGGCTGCAACAACCTGATTATGGATCCGCGAGACCCTAAAGTACTGTATGCAGCTTTTCATCAGCGTCAGCGCAAAGTGTTTACCTACATTGGTGGCGGGCCGGAATCGGCTGTCTATAAGACCACTGACGGGGGAGTCACCTGGAAAAAAATGGAAGGCTTGCCTTCCGGCGATGTAGGCCGCATCGGCATAGACCTTTCCCCTGCCAACCCGGACTGGGTATATGCGGTAGTGGAAGCCGGCGAAGGCAAAGGCGGTGTGTACAGAAGCACCGACCGGGGCGGCAGTTGGGAAAAAATGGGCAATACGTTCACGTCGGGCAACTATTATCAGGAAATCACCTGTGATCCCGTCAATCCCCAGCGCATTTTTATCACTGACACCTATTATAAAGTCAGCGACGACGGCGGAAAAACGGTGCGCAACCTCGGTGAAAACAACAAACACATAGATAATCACTGCATTTGGATAGACCCCCGCAACACCGACCACCTGCTGGTGGGCTGCGATGGCGGCGTGTACGAAAGCTGGGATTTTGCAAAAACCTGGGACTTTAAGGCCAATCTGCCTGTGACGCAGTTTTATAAAGTCTCTACCGACAATGCCGAGCCGTTTTATCATATTCACGGAGGTACACAGGATAACCTCTCGCTGGGTGGCCCCGGCCGCAACAATTCGGCCAATGGCATTCCCAACGATCAGTGGTATGTGACCAGTATCGGCGACGGCTTTGAGACACAGGTAGATCCTACGAATCCAGACCTGATTTATGCACAAAGCCAATACGGCGGCTTAGTGCGTTTCGACCGCAAAAGCGGCGAGTACCTGTTTATCAAGGCGCAGGAAGGCGAAAACGATCCGGGCCTGCGCTGGAACTGGGATGCGCCCCTGCTGATTTCCAAATTTTCCCCCACGCGGCTTTATCACGGGGCAAACAAGGTATTTCGAAGCGACGACCGGGGTGGCTCCTGGCGGGCCGTCAGCCCGGATCTTTCGCGCGGCATTGACCGCAATAAATTAGAAGTGATGGGCAAAGTGTGGAGTGTGGATGCGATTGCCAAAAACGGTTCTACTGATATTTACGGACAGACCACCAGCATTGCTGAGTGTCCCTTGGATGAAAACATCCTGTGGGTCGGTACCGATGACGGCCTTTTACACCGCACCACCGACGGCGGCAATACCTGGGCAGCCTTCGACAATTTGCCGGGCGTGCCGGAACGCAGTTATGTACATCAGGTAATTGCTTCCAATTTTGATAAAAATACCGCTTACGTCTGTTTCAACCACCACCGCTCCGGCGATTTCAAGCCCTACCTGTTGAAAACCACCAACGGCGGCAAAAACTGGAAATCCATTGCCGGTACCTTGCCCGAACGCGGCAGTGTCTATACCGTAGCAGAAGACCACCTGGACCCCGACCTGCTGTTTTGTGGCACCGAATTTGGCGCTTTTTTCAGCAATGACGGCGGCGAAAACTGGGTGCAGTTAAAGGCAGGTTTGCCGACCATTGCGGTGCGCGATATGGAAATACAACGCCGCGAAAACGATTTGGTACTGGCCACTTTCGGACGCGGCTTTTACGTGTTGGATGACTATTCGCCCCTGCGCAATCTGAAAGCACCCGCGTTTGAGGAGGCTGCCGCAATGCTGCCTGTGAAAGATGCCTTGCTGTATGTCCCCGCCAAACCCTTAGGTCTGCGCGATAAAGGCCATTTGGGAAGCAGTTATTACAACGCCCCCAATCCGCCTGTGGGTGCAGTTTTTACCTATTGGCTGAAAAACGATGTAAAAACATTGAAGGCCAGGCGCAAGGAATTGGAAAAACAGAAAGGGGATAAAAAGGAAAGTGTGTATTATCCAGATCTGGAAAGTCTGCGCTTGGAAGACCAGCAATCGGAGCCTTACCTGTTGTTTACGGTCACGGATGCCAAAGGGGAAGTGGTGCGCCACCTGAAAGCCCCGGCCCAAAAGGGCCTGAACCGCATTGTCTGGGACCTGCGCCACGCGCCGGAAGCACCGGTGGAAGGGCGCTATAAACCTACCGCAGACCAGCTTTTCGGCGAAGAAGCACAGGGACACCTGGCCATACCCGGACGGTACGCAGTTGCCATGAGCAAATACGAAGACGGCGTACTGACCTCCCTCGGTATTCCTGTAAATTTTACGGTGAAGTCGCTGAACAACGCTACCCTGCCCACAAGTGACTGGGAGGGCTATCTGAGCTTTGCCAAAAAAGTCAGTACCCTGCAAAAAGCCGTGAGCGGCGCACAACGCATTCACGGCGAAATGACGGCTCGCGTACAATCTCTGAAAAACGGCCTGTTGGACCTGCCTGCACCCTCGGCCGGCCTGACCAAGCGCCTCTATGAGGTGGAGCGCACCCTCTTCGAAGCCGGCACGGCCCTCAATGGCGATGCTACGCGCACCCGGCGCGAATTTGAAGCCCCTCCTTCTCTGGCAGGCCGCATCGGTTTTGCGCAGGATGGAATATGGAACAGCACCGGCAGCCCTACGCTGGCGCAGCAACAAAATTATGACCTGGCTGCCAAACAGTTTGGGCCCCTGTTACAAAAGATGAAGGAGGCCGCTACCGCTATCTCGGAAATAGAAAAAGAGATGGAACGCAGCGGTGCGCCCTACACCCCGGGACGCTGGCCCGAATGGAGGCAATAAGCGCGGGTTTGTGGCGCATGGTGTAATATCGGCAACCTTTTTCTATCTTTGCGCCCAAAATTGAAATATTATGGGAAATGTAGTAGCCATTGTGGGGCGACCAAATGTGGGTAAGTCAACCCTTTACAATCGTTTAGTGGGGGCAAGAGATGCCATAACGGACGATTATTCGGGTGTGACGCGGGACCGGAAGTATGGATTTTGTGAATGGAATGGGAAGCGCTTCACGGTGGTGGACACCGGCGGATTTGTGCATGGCTCTACCGATGTGTTCGAGAGTGCCATCCGCAGTCAGGTAAAAGTGGCCATAGACGAGGCCAGCGCAATTATTTTTATGGTGGATGTCCAGACCGGCATTACCGATCTGGATGAAAATATCGCCCGGATGCTGCGCCGGGGTGACAAACCTGTTTTTTTAGTGGTCAATAAAGTGGACAACCACCGCAACCTGCTGGAAGCCAACGAGTTCTATAGCCTCGGTTTCGATCAGGTCTATTTTGTGGCTTCGGTCAGCGGCAGTGGCACCGGTGATCTGTTGGATGCCATTGCGGAAGTGATCCACAATGATCCGCCTTTGGAAACCGAATTGCCGAAGTTTGCCATTATCGGACGACCCAATGTGGGAAAGTCCTCTCTGACCAATATGCTGCTCGGCGAAGATCGGAATATCGTGACACCTATTGCAGGTACCACCCGCGACCCCATTCACTCAACCTACAATAAATTTGGCAAGGAGTTTATCCTGATTGACACGGCAGGCATTCGAAAAAAGACAAAGGTCGAAGAGGATTTAGAATTTTATTCGGTTATGCGCGCCATTCGCGCTGTGGAAGAAGCAGATGTATGCCTGTTGGTGCTGGATGCCGTACAAGGTTTGGAGTCGCAGGATTTGAATATCCTGGGGCTGGTGCAAAAACGACACAAAGGCGTGGTAATTTTGGTAAATAAGTGGGATTTGATTAAAAAAGAAACCAATACGGCGCGCGACTACGAAAGTGCGATCAAGCGTCGTCTTGCGCCTTTCGACGACATTCCTATTCTGTTTATTTCTGCCTTGGAGAAGCAGCGTATCTTCCAGGCGATGGAAGTGGCTTTGGAAGTATATGCCAACCGGACGCGCCGCATCAAAACGGCTGAATTGAACGATGTGATGTTGCCCATCATAGAAGCCACGCCGCCGCCTTCGGTGCATGGTCGTTTCCCGAAGTTCAAATATGTGACTCAGTTGCCGACCCACTACCCTTCTTTTGCCTTCTTTGTCAACAACCCTAATTATGTGCGCGACAGTTATACGCAATTTTTGGAAAACCAACTGCGCCAACATTTCACATTCACAGGGGTGCCTATTGAGGTGTATATCCGTTCCAAATAACACACGCTGTTTTGTATGAACAAAAAGACGCAATACTACTTTTACTTAATTGGTGTTTTTTTATACCTGTTGAGCAGTGGGTGTAATCCCGAAGAGCGCATACCTGCTTACATCCGCATTGAACCCTGGCAGGTAAATGCCAAAGGGGGAGCGGCGTGGCAGGACTTGCCAGACGTGTGGGTATATGCCAATACGGAGTTTTTGGGGGCATACAATCTGCCCCACACAGTGCCTGTTCTGGCAGAGGGAGCGACCGACATTCAATTGTTTGCAGGGGTAAAGGAAAACGGCATTGCCAGTACCCCGGCCCCTTATTTTCCACTGAAACAGTTCAATCAACAGATCAATCTCACGCCCGGCGAAGTTTCTGCTGTACGTCCTGTTACAGAATATGATGTAGCAGAGATACAGTTTGCGTGGGCCGAAGAACGCACTACCTTGGACGATGCTACTTCTCTGCTTTTCGACGACCGCGATACCGACGCAGCACTTAACCACCGCTTTACTGCCGACAGCGCTTTTGCAGGTCGCAGCCTGCTGATGCCTTTGGAAACAGATCACCCCCTGATGATTGTGGTATCAGAACCGGTACCCTTGCCGAACGACGGCCAGCGCTCGGTGTGGCTGGAACTTCATCACTTACATAACACTCCTTTCGTATTGTCTTTGTCAGGAACAGGCAATAATGCCCCTGAATCTGCACCATTACCTGTTTATCAATTCAATGCCACCAGCAAAGGCATTTGGAACAAAGTTTATTTCAATCTCACACCCTATCTTAACAGCCTGAAGCGGGACAAATACCGGCTTTCGTTCCGGGCGGAATTGCCCAGAGACGGCGCAGGCAAACTGCTGCAAAGCAAAGGCAGTGTGCGCTTAGATAATATCCGACTCATACATTTCAAGTGATTCCTGCACGACGGCCTTCGCACCCTTCGCCGGAGGGGGCGTAAGCGTTAACCCATTTCAAACTGCATCATGGAAAATATTCGTTTAGACCCTGTCGAAGAAGCCATCAACGACATTCGCAATGGCAGCGTTGTTATTGTTGTGGATGACGAAGACCGCGAAAATGAAGGCGATTTTATCTGCGCTGCTGAAACCATTACGCCCGAAATTGTCAATTTTATGGCCCGCGAAGGCCGGGGGCTGATCTGTACGCCTATTGAAGAGAAACGGGCCGCCGAACTGGATTTGAACCTGATGGTCAGCTCCAATACGGCCCTCCATGAAACAGCTTTCACTGTATCCATTGACCTGATCGGACATGGCTGCACCACCGGTATCAGCGCCTACGACCGGGCGACCGGCATCCGACACCTGACGTACGCGGGCGCACGCCCCAGCGACTACGCCCGTCCGGGACACATTTTTCCGCTGCGGGCCAAACCGGGCGGGGTACTGCGCCGTACCGGCCACACCGAAGCAGCAGTGGACTTAGCGCGTCTGGCGGGCTTGTATCCCGCCGGGGTATTGGTGGAAATTCTCAATCCAGACGGCTCCATGGCACGGTTGCCTCAATTAGTGGAGGTGGCCCAGAAACACCGGCTGAAAATCATCAGCATAGACGATTTAGTGGCCTACCGGATGCGGACAGAACGCTTGGTGCGCCGCGAAATGACCACCGACATGAAGACCATTTTCGGCGATTTCGAGGTGATTGCCTACACCGATATACACAGCGGCGACAATCACTTAGTGCTGAAAAAGGGCCACTGGGAAGCCCATGAGCCTGTGTTGGTACGGGTGCATTCGTCCTCCGAGACGGGCGATATTCTGGGTACCCTCTTAGAGGACTATGGCACTCAGGTCAACACGGCCCTCCATACCATTGCCCGCGCCGGAAAAGGGGCCTTTGTGTATTTGCGACAGGGCGACAAAGGCAGCCTGCTGGCCAAATTGCGCCACTACAAGCAACTCTCCGATGAGCAGGCGTTGGAAAAATTTGAACTGCATTCGCCGATGGGCAAAAAGGACTTTGGCGTGGGCGCTCAAATTCTCCGCGATCTGAATATTTGCAAGATCCGCCTCCTGACCAATCACCCGCGTCGTCGCCTCGGCATGGTTGGTTATGGTTTGGAAATTGTGGAAAACGTAGAATTGAATATAAAATAGGCAGACACTTTGTACGTTCATCCGCCTCTATTGAACAATTCGTAAACCAACAGCGTAAACCGGGCCATCATACCGGATTGCAAATCTGTTATTATGAAAAAAAATCCGGGCACCCGCATACGCATTGCTTATTGGACGGCTTTCAGCGTGGCCATGAGTTATGTACGCCTCTCTTTTGTACGTCGGTTTCGGGGGAAGCGTTGGTACGACGAGCAGCTGCCATTGCTCCACCTGCGCAACGCAGCGCGGGTACGCGACACCATTCTGGACTTGCAGGGCTTATTTATTAAGGTCGGTCAATTGCTCTCGGTGATGTCCAACTTTCTGCCCCCGGCCTTCCAGCAACCATTGGAAGCTTTGCAGGACAGACTCCCTGCGCAGCCTTATGAATCAGTAAAAAAGCGCATAGAAGAGGAATTGGGCCGCCCCCCCGAACAATTATTTCGATCTTTTAACGCGGAGCCGATGGCAACCGCTTCCATCGGACAGGCCCACCGCGCCACGCTGGAAGACGGGACAGAGGTGGTGGTGAAGGTGCAACACTATGGGATCGAAGCCATTGCACAGACCGATTTGTATATCATTCAGCGGTTGATACGCGTCTATTCCTGGTTTATGGAGATACAGGGAATGGATTACCTCTATGCTCAAATCCGACAAATGATTGAAGAGGAGCTGGATTTTAAAAACGAAGCACGTGCGTTGGAAACCATTCGACATAATCTTGCCGACGAGGTGGAAGTGCAATTGCCCGAATTGTTTGCCCAATACTCAACGGGGCGGGTCATGACCACGCGCTTTTGTGTGGGTGCTAAAATCGGAGATACGGCCCAATTGGATGCGTGGCAGGTGGACCGCCGCTCGCTGGCGGCGCGGGCGGTACGCATCTGGTGCCGCATGATCTTCAAAGACGGCTTTTACCACGCAGACCCCCACCCTGGCAATCTCTTGGTCACGCCCAAAGGACATCTTATTTTGCTGGACTTCGGAGCCACCGCCCGCCTCTCTGCAGGCCTCCGCAACGGCATTCCGCAGTTGATCGAGTGCACAGTTAGAAACGATTCAGAAGGCATGATTGATGCCTGCCGCAGCATGGGTTTTCTGGCCGACGGGCCTGATGCAGAGCGCTTGGCCCGCAAAATGATTGCATCGCTGCGCCGTTTTTTACAGGAAGAAATTCAAATGGAGGGATTGGACTTCAAAACCCTGCGTTTTAATCCGCTGAACAACAGCCTGACCGACCTGATTCAGGATATTGGCTTCCGGGGAATTTCCGGAGCCATTCAGGTACCCAAAGATTATGTCCTCCTCAACCGCACCGTCACGCTGTTGCTGGGTATCTGTAATACGTTGGAACCTGCCTATAACCCCTTAGATACCATTCGCCCATTCGCGCAACAGTACCTCCTACAGGACAAAGGCGGGCCGTTGGGGTACATGCGCGATATGTTGCAGCGCACCCTCACCAATACCCTGGCACTGCCCGACGAAATACAAAGGACCTTGCGCAAAACACGCGCCGGAGAAATTGCCGTGCAGGTACCGGATGTGGAAGCAGGCACCCGGCGCATCGCTGTTGCCATCCGAAAACTGACCTTTGCCTTATTGGGCATTGGAGGGGCTTTTTTCAGCCTGCAACTGCAACAGGCAGGTCACAAAGAAGCAGGCATATGGGGGCTTCGAATAGCAGGTTTTCTGACTGTTCTTGCCCTGTGGCCATCCCGCAGCAAGAAAAATTGAATGGAAAAGGGGTTTATTTTGCAATTTTAACGCAGGAAAAGTATATAATTTGTAAAAAACTCCGATACTTGCAGCTGAATTTAGAAACGAATTAACAAGCAGCTAAAATGCAATCTAAAACACTTGTATATATACTGTTGATGTTGTGGGCTTTTGTGTGTTGGCGCTGGTATGTATGTGGCATCAAAGAAGCCTGTCAGACAGAGACAAAGACAGCGGCTGTGCCGGATATTACACCGGCCATTGAACAGGATACCGCCGTAGCATATATCCCGCCGGAAGGAACCAACATCAGTGCCAATAGCACCCAACCCAATAGTAGTACTTCGGCCGACAATAAAACGCCTGACCGCACTTCCGCAAACACGCCTCCGGGGAGTACAGTGTCAAATGCCATAAACATCACTCAGGTGGAAGACTTCATAGATAAAATGGTGATATACTTCCCCTACAATTCCACGCGCAAGGAAGACGACGAAGCCATGGACGAGTATCTGTCGCGCCTGGCAGAGCGCCTTATCGCCTCTGGCGGCACGGCCTATATTGCCGGACACACAGACTTCGTGGGTGATGCAGCCGGCAACAAACAATTTGGCTTAAAGCGCGCTGCGGGCATTCGCACCATCCTCACTAAAAAAGGCGTTCCCGCCGACCATATTAAGATACGATCCTACGGCGACACCCGTCCGGTGGCCTCCAATGACACGCCGCGCGGCCGCTACCTGAACCGCCGCGCCGAAATCACCTACAAAGAATAATCTGTCAAGATTCAACACACTCAATATGTTCCACCAAAATGTAACGCTGGGTCCTGGAACCGGCACCTTCTCCCAACATACTTTTGAAATATTCATCATGTTGCTCGGAGCCACCCTGCTCGGCTTGTGGCTGGGCTGGATTCTCTGGAACCGGTATAAAGAGGAAGCAGAAAAACTGCGTTTGGAATTGCTGGCCGCTAATACCACAGTGGAAGCCCTGCGCAAAGAAATTACGGAAGTAAAAACTAAATGGACGGCCTTGGAAGCCGATCATCAAAACCTGTCGGCACAAGTGGTCAGCCTGAGCCGCAACAATACCCACCAGCGCGACCGCATCGCCGATCTGGAAGATCAAATGGCGCAATTGGAAGCCCGCAACCGCCAGCTGGAAACTGAACTGGGCCTTAGCTACGAACCCGAAGATACGGACACGTATGAGGTGGCGGCTGCGAACGAAACGCCGGATTATCATCTCTTGGGAGAGACTGCTGCCCAAAAGGGAGACGAACCGTTGACTGTGGCCCCTGTACCCAATATTCCATTAGAAATCCACGTACCGGAGAGCAGCTCCGTCGTTGTGGTCACTTCCAATGATACCCCTGTACATGTGGTTAGCAACACCGAAGAAAGCCCTTCTGCTTCAGTTAATAATCCCTTAGACCTGGTCAGTGTGGATAACGATTCGGAGGAAAACGCAGTGCGAGAAGGTCTCAAAGAGCAGATATATACAGGTTTAACCAACCCTGTTGAAGTCGCCGAAGTAGAGGAAGTTTATGAAGCGGAAGCATTACAGGAAGAGGAAGCAGACCGGCAGGAAGACGCTTCCGGCGTGATTTATGCCTCCAATCAAAAGGACGATCTCACAGTGATAGAAGGTATCGGCCCCAAAATTCAGGAACTGCTATACCAGTATGGCATTCGCACCTACAGCCAATTGGCCGCCACCGACGTAACAAAGGTTAAAGAAATACTGCGCAGTGCCGGGCCGCAATTGGCCATGCACGACCCCGGCACCTGGACGGCCCAGGCACTGCTGGCTGCCAATGATCAGTGGGAAAACCTTAAAGCCTATCAGGATTACCTGAGCAGCGGCAAATCTCCTAAAGCAAAAGGATAAACCTCTTTACATTTTCAACACAACAAGAGAAAAAAGCACTGTATGAATCTCTCTTTCAAAGACAAAAAAGCATTGGTACGGGTGGACTTTAACGTACCTTTAGATAAAGCATACAACATTACAGACGACACACGCATCCGGGAAGCACTGCCCACCATCCAGAAAATATTGTTGGAAGGGGGATCTGTCATTTTGATGTCGCACTTAGGCCGTCCTTTGGAGAAGCGCAACGCCGACGGCTCAATCAATAAGGAGAAGTTTACGCTCAATCACCTCACTAAACACCTCAAAAAGAAACTTAAAACAAAAGTTCATTTTGCCGACGACTGCATTGGAAAATCCGCAGTGAAAAAGGCCGCTGCCCTCAAACCCGGCGAAGTACTGCTGTTGGAAAACACGCGTTTCTATGAGGAGGAGGAAAAAGGCGATCCTGCATTTGCCCAAAAGTTAGCGGCCCTCGGCGATCTGTATGTCAACGATGCCTTTGGCACCGCACACCGCGCCCACGCCAGCACGGCCATTGTGGCCAATTATTTTGAAAAAGGCCGCAAAACCTTTGGCCTGCTCATGGAGCGCGAAATCGCCAATGCCACCCGCGCCATGAACAATCCGGAAAAGCCGGTCACCTGCGTCACGGGCGGCTCCAAAGTCAGCGATAAAATCCTGCTTTTGGAGAAATTTTTGGACTATGCCGACAACATTTTGATCGGCGGGGCAATGGCTTATACCTTTTTCATGGCTAAAAAAGGAGCCGTGGGCAACTCTTTGGTGGAGCCCGAACGCCTGCAAAACGCCAAGGATTTCCTGAAAAAAGCCAAAGATGCAGGCGTAAAGGTCATTTTGCCGAAAGACTCGGTATGTGCGGACAAATTTGCTGCCGACGCTGCCACCCGGATTACCAACAGCAACCAGATACCCAATGGCTGGATGGGATTGGACATCGGCCCTTCTGCGGCCCGTCAGTTTGCCGGGGTCATTCGCAAAAGCAAAACCGTCATTTGGAATGGCCCGATGGGCGTTTTTGAAATGGCTCCGTTTGCAGAAGGCACAAAAACAGTGGCCAAAGCCTGTGCTACCGCCACCAAAAACGGTGCCTTTGTGATGGTAGGCGGCGGTGATTCAGTGGCGGCTGTTAACCAGCTCAAACTGGCTAAAAAAGTGAGTTTCGTAAGTACCGGAGGCGGTGCTATGCTGGAATTTTTGGAAGGAAAAACCCTGCCCGGCATTGCCGCCATTGAACAGTAGCTTATACCTTTTGGAGAAAAGTACTGTCCACCGTCAACAGAAGGGCGTAGCCAATGTGGGTCAATTCCACCACTAATTGATGCTTGCCTTCCACCCGTGCAATCCTGCCTTTTAAACCCGTGAGGTTGCCTTTGGCGATTTCTACCAGGTCGCCTTCGCCAAAGTAGCCGGGTACGGCCTGTACTTCTATGTCACTTTCTAAAGTGATGCGCCGCAGTACTTCCATCTCCGCTTCCGGTATGGCAATCAGGTTCTGATTGAAGCGGATAAAACCCGCCACGTGCTCTGTTTCCAACACCGGCACATATTCGGGTTTGGCAATTTTTACAAACACATAGCAATTAATCAGGGGCTGCTCCACGGTGCGCACTACCCTGCCCCACCGACGCACCATTTTCTGCAAGGGTACCCAGGCATGAATTCCTTTTTTTTCCAGGGCAAGCCGCACTGCTTTTTCGCTTTTGGAACGCGTATGCACTGCAAACCAGCGTTTCTCATCGGGGTGCAGATGATTCGTGGAGGCTGCTTTTTGTACCTTTGTCATGTGATGGCCCGTTAAGATTAGGACTTGTTTTAGTTGCTGCTTCGCACCTTCAGACCCACAAAAAAAGTACGTGGCAAAGCCGGGCCATACACATAGTTGCTGTCGCGATTTTTGCCTGTGTCAAAATCTGATTGATAGGCATTAAATATATTTTTTATCCCCCCATAGACCTCCAGAGTATTTTTCAAAAAATCCAGGGGATGACTATAGGCTATTTTAAAATTGCATTCAGAAAAACCCTTTGTAATCACCATTTGGTCGGTGGGAAAGTTTTCAGCGCCTCCAAAGTGGACCACCTGCATAGGCCCGGTATAGACATAGTTCACATTGGCGCTCCATCGGGGTACCGGGGTAAGGGTCAGGTTGGCAAATCCATAAGCATTGGGCGTACGCAAAAAGCGGCGGGTGGGGCGTACATCCTGAATATAAGTGACCGGGGTACTAAAAGTGCTGGTTTGGAGCGTCCAGCCTGCTTCTACCTGCATTTTTTTGGCATAGTTACAGCGCAGCTCTGCAGTCCCTCCCTGTACGGTGGCACTGCTGCCGTTGCGTTTTTCAAAAATTTCGCCAAAAGCATCTGCCCCTAAATGCTCCAATACAAAAGCACGATCCAAACGCGTATGGAAAGCTTCTATGGTAAAACCGGCAATATACTTTTCAGTAGCATGGTCGTAATTGACCGAAGCACTCACGCTCTGCGAGCGTTCCTCGCGCAATTCGGGCGACAGCCGCACGCGCGACACCCCGCCGCCTGCAAAAGCAATGTGTAAATCGGTGTCAAATGCCTGAGGAGCGCGGAAGCCGGTCCCGTAACTCAGCCGAAACTGGGTGGCTGCATTGTGGCGATACAGAAGGGCTAAGCGCGGACTGAACACCAGATGATCCAGCAGGTTGTGTCTGTCCATACGAAGCCCCGATAACAAATTAAATTTTTTAAAAATATCCCAATCGCTTTGCACAAAACTTCCCCAGTCGCGGGTATGTTGCCGAATAAGGTAATTGTAAGCCGGAATTTCGTCAAATACCCGATCAGAAAGGTATTCCGATCCGAGGGTCACCACGTGGCGTTGCTTAAAAAAGGATTCAAGAGAATGATTCAGTTGCAGGCCGCCCTGAACAGTGGCGGTCAGAGACGTGCCATAAGGAGGATTGGTAAGATGCTGACTGATTTCTGCTGCGTCGTCGGGGAAAATACCGGTATAGTGCGCCCGGTCGGTCGTCTGTACAGCGGTGTAAGCAATAAAAGTGGATTTGTCCTCATTGAAATTGATCTGATAGTCTGCACTGCCCAACCAGATATGATGGGTGCGTTCTTCTGCCTGCCGGGTCTGATGTGCCGGGGCATCCGCCATGTCTCCCCCAAACCTGTATTCATTCAGATAACTGGCACTGATGTCTAATTTCTGATTGTCCGCCCATTTAAAAAAAGCAGCAGCTCCGGCAGACTGGCTGTTTAGGCGTGGCATTTCCGAAAAGTCATCCCCATTGGCATCGAAAAAGTCGCGCACCCGTTTGTTTACAAACACCGTACCCCCTGCGCTACGCGACTCATTCACCAGGGTAGCATTTCCGTTTAACAGAAAATCATCTGCCTGACCCGCCACCTTTTGGTAAAAAGAGTTGACTTCATAGCCGTTTTGTTTCGGCAGTTTCGTCAGGACATTCACGGTACCCCCGATGGCACTTGAACCGTAGAGGGAGGAACCCCCTCCGCGTACCACCTCGATGCGTTCGATCATGTTGACTGGCAGCTGCTCCATGCCATACAGGCTCATCAGAGGGCTGAAAATGGGTCGCCCGTTGATCAGAATTTGCGAATAGCCGCCTTGCAATCCGTTCATGCGCAGCTGGGTGTAATTGCAGGTCTGACAGTCGGTTTCCACGCGCAATCCGGGCTGAAACTTCAGCCCTTCGGAAAGATTACAAACCTGCAACTGGTCTAAGGTTTTGGCATCTAAAACATTGACGACCACCGGACTGTCTGTTTTTCGCTTAAAAGTCTTGGTGCCCGTTACCACCACCTCCTGCATCAGGGTGGCAGGCAGGCCGACAACAGTATCCTCCTGGGCGCACACAACAGATGGCAAAAGAAACGTAAAAGCGAGAATAACAGCCAGAAATATATGAAATATTTTCATAAGTATTATTGAGTGTTTATGAAAGCACCCTCTGTTCAGGCTCCAGCCTCGTAGGTGCCGTCGGAATGGCGGGCGAAACGCCCCAAAGAACGCTCATGCACCTGATCGTAGCGCTTCCATGGCCAGCCGCCAAACTGAGTAGCATGAAAATCTTCAAACGCCTGTTGTATTTCCTGCTTTGTATTCATCACAAAAGGGCCATACTGCATGACCGGCTCGCCGATGGGCTTGCCCTGCAACATCAGAATGCGGCCTTGTGTGTTACCATTGGCAAAGTGTATATCCATATCACTGTGTACCACCACCGAATGATAGGCGGGAATCGGTTTGCCCTCTATGGACAGCCCTTCACCAATATAGTAGTAAAGCATCCGGTTGATGCCTGCGCTTGCTTTGGGCAATGTAAAAACAGCGCCGGGTTCTATATGTATATTAAAGATGGCCACCTCGTGTTCCACATCTGCTGCCCACGAATCCGGCGGAGGGGCGGGAGCTGCATGGTCGTGCAGTTTTCCGGCAATGACCTCCACCATCGTAGAGCGGCCTTGTGCATCGAGGTGCCTGTATTTCGGTATTTTGCTGCCCCACAGCATTTTGAAATGGGGTTCGGCCATTTTACGGGCCTTGGGCAGGTTGAGCCATATTTGAAACAATTCCATCGGGTTGTCAGAAGCCGTCTTCAACAAAGGAAACATCTCGGAGTGCTGCACGCCCTTACCAGCGGTCATCCACTGCACATCGCCTTCTCCATAGCGCCCCGAAGCACCCATTGAATCGGCATGATCCACCATGCCCTCCCGCACCACGGTCACGGTTTCAAAACCCCGGTGTGGATGACCGGGAAAACCGGGCACTTTTTTGCCGTGATACATCCTGAAACCGTCCTTGATGATGAAATCGTCGCCCAGAGAGCGCCCCTGCAACGAGACCGCAGGCCCCATGTCGGCATTGCCTTTCGGAAATTTATCTTCATGGTGGACACAAAACAAAAAGGGGTCGAGGGTGTCCCACGCAAAACCCATTTCTTTAATGTCAATCACAGGGTGTCGGGTCGCTATCGGAGGGTGTTCCTCTTTTTCAGGACGATTAGCGGAAAGGCCAAAGGCGGAGAGAAGGCTCATGGAAAAGGTAGTAAAGAATTTTCTTCTGCTGTGGTCAGGCTGCATATTTTTCTTTTTTGTGTTGTAACGTTTTTTTGTCGTCAAGGTTTTGAACAAATGAGGAAAAGGCAGCACCGCCTTTAAATTTGTGTAAAAGCACACAAAAAACGGCAAAACGGCTTCGCAAAAGCACTTATTTTTTCAAAATTTAACTTATGTTAAAAAAAATACTCATACAATGAAAGGTCCGAAAAAGGGTTAACTAAGGGCTTTTTGCGGCACAAAATCCCGGCGCAAAAGGCCCTGAAAGCATCCTTTGCCAATGGCAAAGGCCCCCGATTCTTCATTGCTGTAAACATACGTTTTTCTAAGCAGGTTTGCACCGTGCAACAGTCCCCGTGTCTGTAGCGCGCTCAGCAGACCCTTGCCGTTCTTTGACCTGCTTCCTTGTTTGTGTTTCCTTTCGGTGCTGCGCAGCCGGAAGTACATCTGTTTGTATGCCTCCTGCCAAATGCCCGTCTTCTGTCTGCATTTTAATCATTCATTTTCCAATCATTCCTTTTCCGATGTTCAAGCATTTAATCATCATTTCAGCCTTCGTTTTTTCCTTCTACCCCGCTTTTTTGCAAGGGCAATCTCTGCCCGGCGACCTCAACGACTGTTCCAATATCGGCGCGGAACGCGGCGAATTTTTGGGCTGGCGCGGCATCATGGGCGAATGGACCGCCGCCGGAGATTCCATCCGCATACTCAATGCCGAAGAGGGCCTCGACTCCATGCGCCACCGCATCCGGCATTTTGGCATGGGCCGCCTGCCCGAGATCAAATCGGAAGAAATTCCGTTTGTGCCACAGGGCAGCAACTATGCCATTCAATTAGGCAACAGCCGCAACGGGCACCAATATGAGCGTTTGGTGACCTCTTTTTTGGTGGACTCGTCCAACTCCCTGTTTCAATACCGATTTGCTGTCATTTTTGAAGACCCCGATCACACGCCTGCTGAGCAACCCAAATTTGAAGTGCAGGTACAGGACCAGTTGGGCAACACGGTCCCCTGCGGTTTTTATCAGGTCACAGCCGGAGGCAATATTCCCGGCTTCCGAAGTGAAGGCAGCATTCGCTACCGCAACTGGACGACCGCTGCCGTAGATTTGCGCAGTTACATAGGTCAAACGGTCACCATCCGCATTTCCACCTACGACTGTAGTCGGGGCGGCCACTGGGGCATGGCCCTCTTCGATGCCACCTGCATGCCCGCACAAGTACAGTCGGTGGATTACTGTCCCGACCGCGACAGTACCATTACTTTGGAGGCCCCGCTTGGCTTCCGCGACTATGAGTGGTCCACTGGCGATACCACCCGCACCATTGTTATTAAAAAGCCTCAGAAAGGTCAGGAGGTATCAGTGGCTTTTACGCCCTACTCTTCCCTGAGCGATGGCTGCCGCCTTTCCCTCTCTTTTGTTATACCGGCCAAATTAGAAATTATTCTGCCCGAACGGGTCGCTGTTTGTAGCGGCAGAGAGGCCCTGCTTACGCCGATTCTGCAAAAAGAAAATGAGTACGCCTACTACTGGTCGCCGGGCGGTTCCACTACCAAAACATTGACTACCACTCAGGCAGGGCGTTACATGGTGCAGGCCACACGCGGCGACTGCACCCTGCGCGACACCGTAGATGTAGCCCATATCGCCCCCCCTGCCCTGACTTTCACGGAACAACAACCCGCCTGTGCAGGCAAAAACAACGGGGCGCTGACAGCGCAGGCCCAATACCCCGAGGCCCTGCTCTATCGCTGGAACACGGGCGCTGCGGAAGCACATATAGACGCTGTATCTGCCGGTACTTATACTGTAACAGCAACGGGGGTGACCAATGGCTGTTCTGTGGTGGCCACCCGCACCCTGACTCCTGCCCCTTCAGTCCGCACAAAAGCGTCGGTGCTGCAACGGCCCTTCTGCAAAGACAGTACCACACACGGGCAGATTGTGGCTATGCCCGACGGGGGACTTCCTCCTTATCGCTACACCTGGAGCAATGGAGAGCGAACCCCCACCGCCAAAAATATTGTTCAACCCGGTGTGTATCAGGTCACCGTGCGCGATGCCGCCGATTGCTTAGCTGTGGATAGTGTGGAGGTAACGCTGCTACAGGCCACGATTCAAACCTCAGGCAATTATTGCCCGGAAGGCAGCGACGGCACCATAGACATCACGGCAGGGGGTGGCCGCCCCCCCTATCGCTACCAGCTGTTTGGGCAGGGGGTTTCTTCGAATCAGCCGCGCTTCGCCAACCTGCCCAACGACCGTTACCGGGTAGTGGTGCAGGATGCCGACGGATGTGTGCAGCAATACCCGGCAGAAGTAAAACTGATGCGCGAAAAGCCGTTTGAAGTGTCTTTGCCCGCCGATACGCTGATCGGATTAGGCCAATCCCTCACCCTTACTGCGGTTGCCAATTACCCTGTGGCCCGGATATGGTGGTCGGGCAAAGCCGTACCAGAAGAACACGCAGCCCTTGATTTAACCATACAGCCGCTGCAAACCACAGAGGTACGCGTAGAAGCAGAAGATGCCTACGGATGTTTGTCGGAGGCTTCGCTGCTCATTCAGGTGGAAAAGCGGAAGGGTATTTATATTCCCAATGTTTTCAAACCAGCCGGCAGTGCAGAGCGCAACAATCACCACTTCTACATTTCCGTACTGCCCGAACAGTTCAAGTCTGTGCCTTCCTTCGTTATTTTCGACCGCTGGGGCAATCAGGTCTATCAAAATTTCAGCTATATGCCCAATCAGCCGGACAGGGGTTGGGACGGTGTTTTTGAAGGGCAGCCTGCGCCGCCAGGGGTATATGCCTACCGCATTGAGGTGGAGTATATAGACGGCTCCCGGGAAATGTTTACCGGAGATGTGACTTTGGTGCGCTGAGCAAGGCCGCTACACTAAGTATTTGGATACTACAACTATGGAGTATGTTATCGCCGAGGATGTTGTTATGTAGATTGCCTCACATTATTGCTGCGGAAGGTATTGCATTCCGCAGCAATAACCAGTGTTCGGAACGGCTTGAAATTCGAGTAACACACAATTTCCAACTATTTTCTCATGCGCAAAACTTAGCTGCATGACGTATAAAAATACAGGTTGAATTTTTTGAATAAAAGCATTTTCTTCAAAAACCGGTATCTGGTGCAAAGATTCTGCGGTCATAAAGCCTACTAATTTTTCATCTTTTTTAATAGCCAGTCACGCTCGGCCAAAGGAGTGGTATTATTTATAACTTCCGCCAAATCTTGCCGTTGCTTACGATTGTACATATCCGTATTTAACATCTTTTTCATAGCGCTAAGCATATTTTTATATGAAACCTTACGGATAGGATCGAGCACATCTTTGCGCTGGAGGTAAATGCGCATACTCTCGAGCAGGGATTCAAAAGCGTCGTACTCATCCTGCTCGTAATAAATTTTCAGGAGCATGGTTTTGGCAATGAGATTGAATAAAATATCATCATATTCAAATTGGGCCAGTAGCTTTTGCGCCTTATCATAGTCGCCTTTCTCAAAATACACCCTCGATAAATTAAAGTTTACAATGCTGTTGCGTTCTTTTTCGTCTAAGTACTGTTGGTACTGTGTTATAAAGTTCTCTGCCCAGTTAAATTCCTCGCTCCTTATGGCGTATGCAACGATGTTGCCAAAAGTATAACGGGTTAGTATGTTATTTTCAATTAATACATTATTTCTCAATCCTTTCTGAGAAATCTTGAAAGCCCTTTGAGCAAAGTCAGTGCGCCCCTGATTGATTTTGGCAGTACAGTAATTCAGAGCATTTCGGTAGAGATCCCGCAGATCTTCCTGTGAAAACAATTTCTCCCCTTTTTCTATAATAAGTTCCTCAAATTGATCGAAATATATTTCCTGCATCGGTTGAGTAATAGCCATATAGGCATAATAATGACCAGCTACACCAGGCTCGTTCAAAGTTTCTGGTCTCTTAGTATGCAAATACTCAAGCACATTAGAAAACAAACCATCATCATATTTTATTTTTTGATATATTTTATGATGAGCCAGCATAGAGTTTGTTACCTGTATTTTTTCTGCAATAAACCAGGTTTCAAGCGCGTCAGCCATTTCCTGTAGATTCACTTCATTATTTTGAGAAATATTGATTAGATAGATGTATTTTTCTCTTTCTAAAATAAACTTATTTTGTAAGTAATAGGTATTGCGGAGTGATTGCGCCTCCAATGCTTCCACAGCAGCGCGATGGGCTTGTTTGTAAGACTTATCCAACTTGCGCTGCCCATATATGCGGGTAAGAAGTGTACTAAACGCCACCTTGTCCGACAACAGGTTATTATATACCAAATACTCTTCTATGGATTTCAGCAAAAAGTAAATCACCTGACGCATAAAAGCATCATCGTAAGGTTGCTGAGGAAAAAGCACTGACCAAGTCTTTTCCTTAGCCAATGCAGGTTCGCTTTTTGTCAACTGTTTTACTATATAGTCAAAAAGATGAACCACATCCTCCCGATGATTATGTGCCGGCGAGCGCAACCATTTCTGAATTTCTCTGATCTCCTTTTTACTCAAAGAGGGAATAATCTCCAGCAATACGCTTTTTTCCATAATTTTTTAATGCAATTTTTTCAACAAAAAGACGTTTTTAGACATAAAAAATTGTCTTTTATAGCACTTATTTTTCGTTAAATCTTTTAAATTAGTGTCCAAAAGGTAGTTTTAAGTAAGCCCTTTATCATTTTTCTATTTTAATTTTTTCAACAAATGGCATTTTTTGTCCTTTCCACAGTCCGGCAATACCTGCACTTTTGCACCATCAAATCGCCACAAGCATTTTTAATCAATCCTGTGCTCATGTTAAAGCATATCTTTTTTGCCCTCTTATGCATTGTTTTTTCTGTCGGAGTGTCCTCCGCACAGGGCTGGGAACGCGTTATCCAAGGCACAAACCAGGATGATACCCGCGACATGGTCCGCACGGCAGACGGCGGTTTCCTGCTGGCGGGTTCTTACAATGCCAATTCTGCCATCCGACTGACACAAACAGACGACCGGGGCAATGTACGCTGGGACAAGCGCTATTTCCCGGGCGGCCGTTCCATAGCAAATGCGGTCACTCTGACAAAAGATACGGGCATTGTAGCAGTAGGATATGCGACTTCCGCTACCACCAACCGCGATTTCCATATTTTCAAAACAGACCGCTTTGGCAATCTGCTTTGGCGTAAAACCTTGGTAAGCCCGGAGGCTGACGAATTGTTGAATGTCGTGGAAACTGCCACAGGAGACCTGGTGGTGACGGGATACAGAGAAGAGAGTGGCGGCAAGAAGGACCTCTATGTGGCAAAATATGGTGCCAGTGGCGCGGCCCTTTGGGAGCGTATGATAGCCTCTGCAAATACTTCTGTGGAAGAGGAAGGAAATGGTCTGATTGTGTTGCCCAATGGCGATCTGATTGTGGCTGGGAAGTACAAGGTGGGCAGCAATTCGGATGTGCTACTGATCCGGTTGAATGAGGGCGGTACCGTATTGTGGCAAAAGAACTATGATCTTTCGCAGGGAAAAGATGATATTGCACGTGCAGTGGTACAAAGTGCTGACGGGAATCTGGTGATAGCGGGAGGAACCACAGAGGGCGCACAGACCGTAGGCTTATTGGCTAAGTTTGACCAAAATGGAGGCGATAACCCGATATGGACGAGGACATATCCATTAACCGATTTTTACAACCTCACCCTGACACAGACCAATGGTTTTTTTGTTACGGGTAACCAGACGAAGATTATCAGCAATAGCAATGGATTGGACGATCTTTTTGTGTTGCGGACTGATGAAAACGGGCTTACAATCTGGGAGCGGACAGTGGGGCGGCCCGGACCCGATCAGGGATGGGCAGTAGTGGCCACAGCCGACGGCGGTTGTGCGGTGGGAGGTACCAGCGACCCTTCGGCAGCGGCGACGGGGGCCTCCTCTTATCTGGTAAAAACCGATGCGAATGGAACGGTTTTTACCAGCTGGATAAAGGCCAATATTTATTACGATGTCAATGGCAATTGTCAGCAGGACAACGGCGAACGCCCATTGGATAATTGGGTGGTAAGGGTAGAAAGAAAATCAGATAACAGTTTTTTATATGCCGTATCTCAATCGGATGGCACCTTTCGCTTGCCCGTGGATACAAGCATTTATAATTTTAAAGTCTTTAGCCTCCAAAATTACTGGGAAAGCTGTTTGCCCTCCATCCAGGTAGATGTCAATGCTTTTTATAAGGAATTTCCTGTTAATATTCCTTTGCGCAGGGTCAATGCCTGTCCGCGCAATGAAATAGATCTGGCAACTCCCATTTTGCGCCGTTGCGCTGAAAATACCTGGCAGGTTCGTTATTGCAATTCAGGTACTGCTCCCTCTACGGATACTAAGGTGGAAATCACTTTAGACCCCGATCTGGAATTGCGCGACAGCGACCGTCCCGCTGTCAATTTAGGCAATGGCCGCTATGCGTTCGAGATAGGAACGCTAAACAACGGCGATTGTGACAACTTTACCTTTACAGCCTATCTCAATTGCGCCAATGAACGCAAAGGAGAAACGCACTGCGTTGAGGCCCGCATTTTTCCGGATGACTTTTGTGGGGTGGCGACTGGCTGGGACAGCGTGATTATAGCAGCCAAAGCCCAGTGTATTAATGGAAAAGTGGTTTTGAGTGTACTCAATCAGGGTACTCAGGATATGGGTGGTTACTTAGAATACGTAATTGCAGAAGACGTGGTGATGCTCACTGCTCCCGGTGACCCTCTAAACCAGTTCCGGCTTCGTTCCGGTGAAGAAAAAGCGGTTTATGAACAGGCTGCCAATGGAAAAACCTATCGCATTATTGCAGAACAGAGTCCGGGCTACCCCGGCTTTAGCAATCCCACTGCCGCTGTGGAAGGCTGTGTGGGAGATACAACGACTACCGTCTCTTTGGGCTACTATACCATGTTTCCCGAAGACGACGAAGCCCCCGGCATTCAGAGAGATTGCCAGGAAAGTAACGAAACCGATTACGCGCCTATTTACTTAAAACGAGGCCATCCCAAGGGGTTTGATGTACCCAACTACATCTATCCGAATACCGATTTGGAGTATTTAATCCAGTTTAGTAACAGCGGAACCGATACAGTCAGACAGGTAGTCGTTCGCGACACATTGTCGGGCGCTCTTGATCCCGGCACGGTGTATCCGGGTGCTGCCAGCCATCCCTACGAATTTGAATTGTTAGGCAATGGTGTGGTGCAGTTCACCCTTTCTAATCTTGTGTTGTTGCCAGGCAACGGCAGCGCGCAGGAAGGATTTGTAAAGTTTCGGGTAAAGGCCCGGTCTAACCTTCCGTGCAGAACGGAAATCCTGAATCGCGCTGCCGTCACTTTTGACTTCAACCAGCCCCAGCGCTCCAATCAGGTGCGCTACACCGCCGGTTGTCCGTTGGACTCCCCTTATGTGACCGTCCATATTGATCAAATTGCCTGGCCGCACGCACAACTGAAAGCCTATCCCAATCCGTTCCGCGAAAGTGTTGTGTTTGAAATTAGCAATGTTGAGGCACAACAGTTTATGCTGGAATTGTACGATATCCAAGGCCGATCTATTTCGACATCGTTTTTTAATCAACCTGTTTACCGATTACACACACACCCAATTCCGACCGGAGTTATTTACTATCGGCTTGTCGCTGATGGCAGGCCGATAGCTTCCGGAAAGTTGATTGCTACCGGGCAGTAATTGTCTGCGCAATGTTTTAATCCGTTTTTTAATCCGCAAGTCTTTAAAATGCCTGCCGACTCCCATCGGCGGGCATTTTGACAAATAGGAACAGGCAATAAATCCACCGCTTTTTGTCGCCATTAACACTCCGGCATCCACATCTCATGGTTTTACAGGCACATATTGACGATTACAACGCTTCAAAACTGCAATCCCATCAGTCGGCTTTCCATCATTTAGCCGAATTGTTGGAGCGCCGGGGCGTATCGGCCCGCCACCTCGTCCGGGAATTACAGGCTTTTCAGGTGGCCATCCCTTCGTGGGCGCTCGGCACAGGCGGCACCCGCTTCGGACGCTTCCCCCTTGGCGGAGAACCCCGCAACCTGTCAGAAAAAATAGAGGACATTGGCCTGCTCCACGCCCTGAATGCTTCCTCCAACGCTATTTCCCTCCATATTCCGTGGGACGTTCCGGAAGACCCCGGCGCAGTGCTTCAGCAACTGAACACCCTGGGGTTGCACATTGATTCGGTCAATTCCAACACTTTTCAGGATCAGCCGGGGCAGTCACTTTCATACAAATTTGGCTCTCTGGCCCATACAGACCCGACGGTGCGCGCACAGGCCATCGCCCATAATATGGCCTGTATAGAACACGGCGCAACCCTCGGCACCCGCACCCTGACGGTGTGGCTGGCAGACGGGTCAAATTTCCCCGGGCAGCAACATTTTCGGCGTGCCTGGCAACGCACCGCCGATGCCCTGGCCGCCATTTACAGCCAAATGCCGCCCGACTGGACCATGCTTGTGGAGTACAAACCTTACGAACCCAACTTCTACTCCATGGTCATACCGGACTGGGGTACTTCCTGGGCACTCTGCCAGCATCTGGGCCGGCAGGCACAGGTATTGGTGGACTTGGGCCATCACCTGCCCAATACCAATATCGAGCAGGTGGTCGCCCGCCTGATGCACTTTGGCCGGCTGGGTGGTTTTCATTTCAACGGCTCCATGTACGGGGACGACGACCTGACCACTGGCAGCATCAAGCCTTACCAGTTCTTCCTGATTTTCAATGAGCTGACCGATGCCATGCAAGACCCTGCCGTAAAAAATCCGCCTCTGGCATGGATGATAGATGCAAGCCACAACACCAAAGACCCGTTGGAAGACCTGCTGCAAAGTGTACAGAACATCCTGATGACTTATGCAAAAGCCCTGTTGGTAGATCGAAAAGCCCTTCACAACGCCCAACAGGAGAATGATGTACTCATGGCCGAGGAGTTGCTGCGCGATGCCTTCCTGACCGACGTGCGCCCCTTGGTAGCGGAAGCTTTGCTGCAATCGGGTGCAGCCCTCGACCCTGTTGCCGTTTTTCGACAGTTGGGCATCCGCAAAAAATTAATACAGGCGCGTGGCTCCAAAACTGTTGCCACAGGTTTATAAAATTATTTTTTTAATATGTAAAAACTTAATAATCAACGCATTAATCAATTAAAACATTAATAAATTAACATATTAATACATTCACCTATGCAATGCTGTCTCGTTTTCGATATTGGAAAAACCAACAAAAAAGCCTTTGTCTTTAACGAAGACTACGAAATTGTAGCAGAACGCATCACTACCCTGGCACTGCGCACCGACGACGAGGGGCATTCCTGCGAAGACGCAGAGGCACTGCGCACGTGGGTGAGCGAAACCGCAGACGAATTGCGCGGGCTGTTCCCGGGGGCTATTCGAGCCAGTCACTGTACGACCTATGGGGCCAGTTTTGTACATACCGACACACAGGGTCAGCCGGTTGCCCCTTTGTACGACTATCTGAAACCCCTGCCCGAAGAGCTGACCTGCTGGTTTTTAAAAAAGTACGGTCCGGCGGAAAAAATCGCCTCAGAGACCGCTTCCCCGGTTTTGGGCAGTTTGAATGCAGGCTTGCAGTTGCTTTGGCTAAAACACCACAAGCCCCTGACTTACAACACGATCTGCTACTCCTTCCACCTTCCGCAGTGGGTTTCCACACTGTTGTTGCCCGGACCTTTGCGGCCCCTGTCTCCCTGTTGTTGCAGCGAAATGACCAGCGTGGGTTGCCACACGATGCTGTGGGATTTTCGACGCAGGGACTATCATTATTGGGTCAGGCAGGAACAAATAGCAGAAAAACTGCCGCCGCTTTTTCGGGCCTTCAACAACCATCAATTGCCCGCCGCGACGGGTCTGCACGACAGCTCGGCTGCGCTGATTCCCTATCTCTTACAATTTCCAATGCCCTTCATCCTGCTTTCCACGGGCACCTGGTGCATTGCCCTCAACCCCTTCTCCACAGAGCCGCTTACACCGGAAGACCTGCAGCAGGATTGCCTGTGCTACCTGACCTTAGCAGGAAGGCCGGTGCGGGCAGCGCGCTATTTTGGCGGCTACGAACACGACCGTTTCGCACAGGAAATTGCTGAAACCTATGGGGTGTCTGCCGGTTTTTACCGGTCTGACCCATTATCGCCGGAGGCAGGAGTCACACAAAGCAGGTGGCAGGCGGCGTGGACGGCCTACGAAACTGCTATGCAGGCATTGATGGAAAAGCAGGTACATGCCGTACGTCTGGCTATGGGACGCAGCGCTGTTCAGTTCCTTTTTGTGGATGGCGGATTCTCTAAAAACCACCTGTACATGCGGCTGCTGGCGGCCGCTTTCCCGGACATCCGGGTAAGGGCTGCCGAAATCGCACAGGCCACTGCAACGGGGGCTGCGCTGACCGTTCATTCCGGATGGAACAGACAGTCGCTGCCCAAGCAGCTGATTCGATTGAACGCGTGAGGAGGAAAAGTATGATAGAGGACTCCCCAAAAACCGGCTCATCAAAGTGATGGAGGCCGTTTGCCGGTACAGTTGGTGGGGGGGAGCCTCAATCTATTCAAGCAGCTATTCCGCTTTTGTTATGAGGATTTTGATTAAGGGACGTGTAAAAAATAAATTGTGATCTTTGCGTTTCAATTTTGGAGTCATGGAAGTTTTTACAGAAGACGAAATCAGATATTTCAAGCAGTTGGACGAGCGACAGCAGCGGCTTTTTGC
>WBZP01000321.1_pt1 | contig 66256 bp, 51 predicted proteins | sample 5204301 | NCBI WGS metagenome assembly WBZP01 (sample SAMN12412401, study PRJNA552823) | activated sludge metagenome | isolation source: activated sludge from nitrification reactor of wastewater treatment plant... | place: USA: Pennsylvania | collected 2017 | reverse complement strand
GATCCGCCTCCCGCAAGATCCTGACGATCTGCTCTTCGCTGTACCTGCTCTTCTTCATGCCAACTCCTCGTCTGAGGAGCCATTATCTCCAGATCAGCTTGGTCCGAGAATCCCAGGACAGGTCACGGGCAGAACGCCCAAGCGTTTGCGGGGTGCCCGGATATGTATGACCAGCGCCACTTGAGACCCAAAAAAGTGTCGTGGTTGTATGCGGCAATGTTTGGGCCTTTTGGTTTTATTAGGCGAGCCGTCCAGTACACGAGGGTGTGGATGCTCATCAAAGCCAAGAGATACAAGCTCCAGTTGGGGAATCCAGAAGTTCCAAGAAGGTGGCTCCAGAAATCGGTAGCAACTTCCGCGACCCACTTGAAGGCGCCCGGAACAAATGAAATTGCACCAACAACGGCGGCGACGACTAAGCCCGCAATTACCTGCGAGGAAAGCGATGAGTGCTTATCGTCGGCCACGGATCAAACCCCTAACGTGCAGGTGACCGGCGCTGCGCGGCTTCATCGCGCAGCGTCCAGTGACCGAAGGGAACGGGGTCGACCGGCGGGTTAGGCGCGGACGACACTTTTGACAAAGCTCCTGAAATTATTTGCACGAGCGGTAGCCTCAGCCATGCGGGAGAACACTTCAACCTTTCCAAACTTGCGTAGGCGCTGAATTTCTTTCGAAGTCACTACATCGGAAGTACCGTACTGATGCTCAATGACCCAGAAGAAAAGCCCGTAACCCTTGGTACGTAGAGCAGTGAGAATGGAAAGTGTTCCAGCAGAGGAGTCATCAAATTGCGGGCATAGCGCAGCAATGAGATAGGGGCGGAGCGCTGGATCGAGAGACAACATGAACTTGATGTATCCCTTGGGTTGATCGTCATTCGACATGCGGCGGATGAAATACTGGTCTCCGGCAATCGTGGTTCTTCTCTGCCGGAAGTTGCCATTTGTGAGAGCACGAAGCGTCTTCGATTTTCCCCAATGTGCGTGACCTACGACGAACGCGATTTTCCCTTTGTGCATAGTGATCCCCTTTGAATTGGTTGGCGCCTAACGTCCAAGGTAACCGGCGCTGCGCGGCTTCATCGCGCAGCGTCCGTGTTGACCGCCGTGTTAGAGCCCAGCAACCCGTATAGCATGACCGGCTCTTCGAGGCCCTTGACCTGAATTGCCTCAACAGCGGTCGGTGCAAACCGTTGCGAAATGTTCTGCTTTGTTGGCTCGGTCAGAAGAATTGGATATTTGTAGTAACTATTTGCGAGGCCACAAACGCTAGATGCTAGATTCACTGCATCGCCAAGGATTGAGAATTTCAATCGCTCTCTCGAACCGTAGTTCCCTTGCGAGACGATGCCAGTGTGAACGCCGATGCGAATTGTTACGGTCGGAAGGCCTAGAGACTTGTTTTCCTGATTCATATCTTCCAAGGAGGCGACGAGTGTCTCTGCGCAAGTGCATGCTGCTTCGGCGTGTCCCTCCTCGCTCCAATAGGAAGACACTCCGTATCCAAGAAGCGTATCAACACTTCCGTCAGCAGCGGTAATGACCGAGATCACCATCGACATGTAGCGATCATAGAAAGCCCCCATGCCCGCTGCGACAAAATCAGGGTCACTTAGTTTGACCACATTCGTGAACACCATGGTCATTTCTTTGGACTGTCTATCAAGCGTGAAGGCCTTCTCTTTGAGCTTCAAAACGCGGTCAAGCACGCTTTGGCCGGCATAAGCGGCCAACGCCCTCCTCAAGATATGATTTTCCGTAGTCCAGAACATTGGGCTCTAACGTGCAGGTGACCGGCGCTGCGCGGCTTCATCGCGCAGCGTCCAGTGACCGAAGGGAACGGGGTCGACCGGCGGGTTAGGCATCTGGGGGGTACGATCCTGATATTGGGGTGCTAAGGACGACCAACTCATCTCTCCTTGGCGGGAATCAGAATTTGGTCAACAAACTTGCGGGTGGCGGTATCCGTACCGCGCGCGTGATCGGGGCAGCGGTAGGCGGTCAGCCAGGGGCTGGGATTGACTCGACTCGGCGCACCGGGACTCCATGCATAGCGAGTCATCTCGCCCAACACTTCGTTGGTCTGGAGGTCGATCACCTTGATCGTGCTGCTGGCGATGCCGAGGTAGCGGTCTTCGGCGATGACGTGGTCTTCGTAGGTGACGCCGTAGCGCGGGGAGTGATGGGTGGAGGGGGTTTTATCGAGATTGAAGCGGACATAAGTCTTCGAGTACGAGCTGTCGATCTTCCATGGCTCGTCGTAACGGCCGGTATAGCGATAGCGCTGGCCGTCCTTCTCGTCGATGACTTCGACCCAGCGGTAACCGGGGAGGCCGCCGGGGCGGCGATCCGGGCTGACGTAGCCCCGATACTGGAGTGTTATGGGGGTCGGTTTCCCATCCAGCGTTGAACTACCGTATTCGTAGCCGAGAAATGAAGTGATGAACCAGTCGCCTGTTGTCTCCCGCGCAAACGCCGCCCCCGGCCACATACGGTCAGCCCATTCGCCGTCGCCCGCTCTTGGCCTCACCTTCATCAACAACACCCCCTCGACGTTCTCCACCTTGCGGTAGATCTTTTCCCCCGCCACCATGCGGCACTTTTCTTCGAAGAGTGTCTTGCCATCCGTCATGCGGGCCTTGGTCGCTTCGCGCACCTCCGCCTGCGGTGACTGCGCGCAGGCGGCGATAGTGATGAGAAGGGCAAACCGGTGTCGGGCCATTTAAATGCTTAACGTTCGACGTAACCGGCGCGACGCGGCTTCATCGCGGCGCGTCCGTGTTGACGGAGGGGTTGGGGGTGCGGAGGCATGACGCTACCCAACAGGAACGATGTTCTTGACGAGAGAGCGCAGTTTGCTCGCGACTTCCAGCGTCTCGTCAATGAGGTCGCGGAGGTCCACAGCCGTTACTACGCGCTCTCGGATAACTTCGTTGCGTCCAAGCTTCGCCGTGCTGACGATAACCGAGTTTTCTGGGCCGGGTGTTACCCACAAGCCATGAATGAGAATGTTTCTTTCAGAGCGGAGGTAGTCAACCTCGGTGAGCACGTCGTTTATTTCGTTCACCAAGTCGTGCGGCGTCTTTTTGCCAAGGTCAATGATTGCTCGAATCCAGTCCGTAATCGTGCTCGTTGATATGGACCCAGTTACAGCAATCATGGCCCCTGGGTCGCCGCGAGTTAAGAGAACAAACAGATCAGACACGCATACTTCCGCGAAAGACCACTTGACTATGAATGACCCAAGCAACTCAAGCAACTCTGGTTCGATTTGCCTAGTGACTGGCGCGGCGTCATTCATAGAGCCCCCCAACGTAGAAGTCACCGGCGCTGCGCGGCTCTATCGCGCAGCGTCCGTGTGGACTGCCGGGTTGGGCCTTGTCGAATCGGTGGGAGGAAAAGCGGCGGGGTTGAACACCCAACGGTAGAGCTTTCCCTTCATTAGATAGCCACAAGCCATACCCGCTATCGCTCCAATCGGAATGATGGGAATCGCTCCTCCAAACCCGACTTTCCAAAGGTTGTATGTGGCACCCACGTTATTGATAGCGTACCAATCCTGGGTCGCTATCAATCCAACAATCCCGCCAAGAGCAATTCGCGTCGCAGCATGAAAGTTCCCGTCTCTCTTTGCGATCGACTGCACTAGTCCATAGGCTGCGCCGGCCTCTAGTGCGGGCAGGAAGCCAAACAAGTAAGACAAAGGCAGCGCAAGCAATAGACCAATTGTTCTATCAATGGGTGATCCATTGAACAAATTCAACAAGAATGTCCGTCCAGAAATATCCAAATACGCGATTGGAGGACCTATGGCAAAGAATACGAGAGACGACTTGAATGCGGCGCCATACCAAGTTGAAGGTGTATTTCCACGAATTGGCATTTCACTCTCAGTCGCCGCAACAACGAACTTGAAAATCAAATATGGCGCCAAGATAAAGACGAGCACAGCAGCTAGCACAATGTATGTCATAGCAAATGGTCGGAGTGGATTCTGGTGCCTCGCAAAAAGGCCCAACGTTTGAAATCACCGGCGCTGCGCGGCTTCATCGCGCAGCGTCCGGTGGATTGATGGGTTGGCCATCGCATCGGCTACTGAGCTCTTGGCGGCAAATTAGCTGTGCAAGATTGCAATGATTCGGCAGCAATCTCTACAACTGCAGACAAGTCGGAGATAGCTTCTGCTTCTCGGTCAGTGCCGACGGGTGTTTTGAAGTAACGAAGCCCAGCAACTTCAATACGGTCCCGGCCGTGAACGAAGAGACGATGAATTGACAGAGAGTAAAGCTGGCCATCCGGCCGGTTTGCGATTGATCGTGCAAATGGGAACGGCGACGCCTTAGCCCCCTCGGTCGAGTTGCGCACCGTCAAGACAAGTGATGGACCAAGAAGACCCGTGGCCCGGGACTGCTTGAAGTTGGAAGGATAGGCATCGACGTTCCTTTGGTTCTGAGCGGCGAGATTTCCAATCTCGACTTCAACGGAGCGGCCAGCAGGAACAGTTGATGAGACAACGTAGAGCGCTGTTTGATCCTTGTATGCGGCGCGACTGAAGTACAGGGTATTGTTGTTGTACATGGCCTCGGCGAGAGCTTCTGCGTCGGTGCTTCGCGGAAACTTTAGGCAAAGGACATTTCCAAAGCGATGCTGACCATCCCAAACATTCCCTCGAATGAATTTCGCTTCCACAAACTTTGAGGAGAGCTGAAAGGATTGCTGAGCTGATGCTCCTGTTACGCACACAGCAAGCAGGAGAAGAGAGGAAATGTAGCCAAAGTACAAGAGTCTCATATGAGATACCTAAGATGGCCAACGTAGAAGTGACCGGCGCTGCGCGGCTTTATCGCGCAGCGTCCAGTGACCGAAGGGAACGGGGTCGACTGCAGGGTTGGGCACCACGCTCACACCTCGCACTTGAACCAGCATTCTGGATAGCCGGCTAGCGGCGATCTGACATTCAGCCGCTCGTAGACGTCGGACAATACGTCAATGGTTGTGCGAACAGCCCAAGCGGCTCGCGCCGCGCTCAGGCACTGCAATGGAAAAAAATTTAATCCGCGTTCGGGCCAGAATGGTGGCTGCGGTATTGCCTTTGCCTTCAGGGCGCTGAAAAGCTTCGCACGGTCCATTTCTGCGCCTGACCTAGACTTGTAGTGAGTAATTTCGTTTCGCAGACGGATAAGAAGTTGAACATCCTGCCAAGGTTGAGCCCCGCGATCAAATGGAGGCTTCCCGAGAAGATGGAGTGCAGCCGCATATCGCTTTAGCGGATCGAGGCTCTCGAGCGTTTCAGCAAGAGGTTCAATGATAGCCATCGCTTGTGAGTTCGCCTCTGAGCTTCCAAGATGATGTCCCGGGCCGTAGTTGATGATTTCCCAGGAGTCAGCCTCAAGCGCTGCCACGGACTGCATCACAGCCCCGGAGGTAAAGCCGAGATGTTCGGAGCGTTGTTCGCCATCTATCGTCTCGGGTGGTCGTACTTCAATCGCCTGCGCCAGCCGGACCATGCATGCCGCCCCGTTTAAGAATTGCGCTGTAAACGAGTAGCGAGTATCAAGGGTTGCACGCATGGACGAACACCTTTCTAAGGGGCCCAACTTAAAGTGTGGCACCTATTTGACGCAACGCTTCCCGTCATGACGGAAAACAAGCCGTCAAATAGGCTGTGTATAAAACCAGTATTTTGTGCTATGCTGAATTTCATCAGTAACTTGGTCGAACTTAGTGGAGCCGAAAATGTCTCCAATCCCGTCACCTTCCGAGTCTGCCGCCGCGCCCCGCCTCCTGGAGCAGGTCAGGGGCCGGATTCGCTTCAAGCATTACAGCATGCGCACCGAACAGGCCTATCTGGATTGGATTAAACGATTTATCCGGTATTTTGGCAAGCGTCATCCCAGGGACATGGGCGCGCACGAGGTGCAGGAGTTTCTGACCCATCTGGCGGTGGCCGGGCGGGTGGCGGCTTCGACCCAGAACCAGGCCAAGAGCGCGCTGCTGTTCCTTTATCGCGAGGTGCTTGCCGTCGAATTGCCCTGGCTCGACGATGTCGAAGCAGCCAAGACTCCCAAGCGGTTGCCGGTGGTGCTGACCAGCGCCGAGGTCATGGCCGTGCTGGCGCGGCTGGAGGGCAGCCACGGCCTGATTGCGCGGCTGCTCTATGGGACCGGCCTGCGCATCATGGAATGCTTGCGGCTGCGGGTGAAGGACGTGGGGTTCGAGCGCGGTGAAATCCTGGTGAGGGACGGCAAGGGCTTCAAGGATCGCGTGACCATGCTGCCGGCGAGCCTGGCGCCGGCCTTGCGCGAGCATCTCGAGCGGGTCCGCGAACTGCACCGCCAGGACCTGGCCGCCGGCCATGGCGAGGTGTATCTGCCCTATGCGCTGGATCGCAAGTATCCAGCCGCGGGCCGCGAATGGATGTGGCAATACGTCTTCCCCTCGGCCAGCCTGTCCGTCGATCCCCGCTCGGGGGTGGTGCGCCGCCATCACGTGCAGGATCAGTCGGTGCAGCGCGCTGTTCGCCAGGCGGCGCGCGCTGCCGGGATCGAGCGGCCCGCCACACCCCATGTGCTGCGGCATTCGTTCGCGACTCAATTGCTCGAAAGCGGCTACGACATCCGCACGGTACAGGAACTGCTCGGCCATTCGGACGTGTCGACCACCATGATCTACACCCACGCGCTGAACAAAGGTGGCCGCGGCGTGGTGAGCCCCCTCGACGGGTTGGAGCGCGCGCGCCATCAGGTGCGCGAACCGGCGGCGGTCTACCTGATTGCTGCCTGGGGGCGCGCCGTGCCGCCTGCCCCGACCCAGGGCGCGGCGGGCATCAGCGCACCTTGATTTCGGTCCACATGCGCGACAGGGTGCGCCGCAGTTTCGGCTCGAAGTCGCGCAGCATTTCCAGCCGCTTTAGGTCCGCCGCCGGCGGGAAGATGCCGGGGTTGGCGGCGATCTCGGGCAGCAGGTGGGGCGTCGCGGCGGCGTTGGGATTGCCGGCGCCGATCAGGTTGGAAACGTCGGCGGCATTCTCGCCGGCCAGCATGAAGTCGATGAACCGGTGCGCCAGGTCGGGCCGCCGCCCGGACTTGTGCAGCACGAAGCTGTCCACCGCCAGCACCGCGCCCTCCTTCGGCATCGCAAAGCCGATGCTGAACGGACGCTGCGCGGCGGCGGCGTCCTGCTGCGCGCGGAACATGTCGTTGGAGTAGCCGTGGGCGACCCAGACGGTGCCGATGGCCAGGTCCTTGATGTAGGTGCTGTTGGAAAACGCCGCCCAGTAGGGCTTGGCGCGCAGGATCAGGCGCTTGGCCTCCTCCCAGCGCGCCGGGTCGCGCTCCTGCACCGAATGGCCGAGGTATTTCATCGCCGCCGCCATCAGTTCGCGCTGGCTGTTGAGCACCGTCACGCGGCCCTTGATCTTTGCAAGGTATTTCGGCTCGAAGATCAGCGCCCAGGTGTCGGTGGGCAGGCCCAGATCCTTCATCCGCTCGGCGTTGTAGCCGATCAGCGTCACCGATGTGGCATAGGGCACGGAATGGCGGTTGCCCGGATCGAACCAGGTGTCGAGGTATTCCGGCTTGACATTGCGCAAATTCGGCAACTGCGACTTGTCCAGCTCGCGCAGGGCCTGGCGCCGGATTAGCGATTCGACGGCGTTGCCGGTCGGCACCAGCAGGTCGTAGCCGACCGCGCCGGCCTCCAGCTTGGCCAGCATCTCCTCGTTGTCTGAGTAGTAGTCCTGCTTGAGCCGGCAGCCGCAGTGCGCCTCGAAGCGCTGCACCGTAGCGTCCGAGATGTAGTTGTTCCAGTTGTAGAGGTACAGCGTGTCGGCCGCCGCCGCCGGCAGGCACGCCAGCAGCAGCGCCGCAGCGCCGCCGAGTGCCAGGTGTCGGCGCTGGCGGGACGGCGACGATCCGGGGTGAGGCGACATTCAGGGCAGGTTTTCGAGATCGTCGATATCGCGCGGCCTGCCGCTGGCCCGCTTGTTCGCCTTGAGATCGTCGAGACCGATGAAGTTGATCGGCAGGCCGTCATGTTCAAGCTGCTCGCGCCTGACCCACGCCTGCTGAAAATCGACACCGTCGATCGACGTCAGCAGATCGATGCGAAACGGCGGGTAGCCCAATTGCACGACCTGGTTCGGTGTGGTGAAGTCAGCCACCGAAAGGCCGACGTCGCCGAACCCGAATTCGCGCAGCGCCTGAATCAGGCGGCCCGCGTTTTCCGCGCGGTGATCGATCCAGACGTCGAGGTCGCCTGTATGGCGCGGCCTGCCGTGCATGGCCATCGCATAGCCGCCGACCACGAGGTATTCAACCCCGTTGGCGTTTAACGACGCGACAAACTCTTTGAAGTCCCTGGACAGCATCGGGGTGGCTTTCGAGCCAGGCTAGGCGCAGTTGCTCCACCGCATCGAGTCGTTCCGAGGCCGGGCGCGACAGCCAGTACTCGGTGTCGCGCGGCTCTTGCTTCAGGGGATGACGGCTTACGACGCGTTCCATGAAGTGCATTCTACGCCGCCGGATGGCGATTTCATGCCTTATGCCTTCGCCTTCAGCGCGTCGGGCGCGAAGCGGCTGGCGAGCAGGATCAGGGTCAGGGTCAGCGCCATCAGCAGCGTCGAGATGGCATTCACCTCGGGCGTCACGGCGACCTTGATCATCGAGTAGATCTGCAGCGGCAGCGTATTCACGCCGACGCCGGCGACGAAGAAGGTGATCACGAAATCGTCGATCGACAGCGTGAAGGCCATCAGGAAGCCGGCCAGCAGCGCGGGCATGATCAGCGGCAGGGTGACGCGGCGGAAGGTGGCCCAGGGCGTCGCGCCGAGGTCGCGCGCCGCCTCGAAGATGCTCTCGTCCATGCCGGCCAGGCGGGCGCGCACGATGACGGCGACGAAGCCGATGCTGAAGGTGATGTGGGCGATCAGGATGGACAGCAAACCCAGCGACAGGTCGAGCACCTGGCGGAAGAACAGCAGCAGCGAGACGCCGAGCAGGATTTCCGGCATCGCCACCGGGGTCAGCACCAGGAAGGGCAGCCACCGCGGGCGGTAGCGATGCATCGCCAGCCCGGCCATGGCGCCGAGCAGCGTCGCCGCGCTGCTGGAGGCCAGCGCGATCAGCAGCGAGTTGGCGGCTGCGCCGAGCATGTCGTCGTCGTGCAGCAGCTTCGCATACCAGCGCGTGGTGAAGCCGACCCACTCGGCATTGAGCATCGAGTCGTTGAAGGAGAACAGCACCACCACCGCCAGCGGGAAATAGAGGAAGGCATAGACCAGCAGCGAGGCCGCCCACAGCCAGGACGGTAGGCGTTTCACGTTATTGCCTCGGTGCCGTGCATGCCGCGCTTCGCCGCCCAGGCCGCGAGTCCCGCCAGCAGCAACACGCAGACCGTCAGCATGATCGACAGCGCCGAACCCAGCGGCCAGTCGCGGTTGTCGAGGAACTGCTCCTTGATCAGGTTGCCGATCAGGATGTCGCCGGTGCCGCCGAGCAGTTCGGGCACCACGAACATGCCCAGCACCGGGATGAAGACCAGCGCCGAGCCGGAGAAGATGCCGGGCAGGGACAGCGGAAAGGTCACGCGCCAGAAGCGCGTCCAGGCGTCGGCGCCGAGGTCCTGCGCGGCTTCGAGCAGGGCCGGATCGTGCTTTTCGAGGTTGGTGTAGAGCGGCAGCACCATGAAGGGCAGGTGCGCATAGACCATGCCGACGATCACCGCGAACGGCGTGTACAGCAGGTTGGCCGGCCCCAGCAGCATGATCCAGGCATAGATGCGGACCAGGAAGTTGCTGGCGAAGGGCAGGATCACCAGCAGCACCAGCAGGTCGCGGCGCTGCTTCGGGCTCTGCGCGATCAGCCAGGCCAGCGGATAGGCCAGCACGATGCAGATCAGCGTGGTCAGTGCGGCGACGCCGAAGGAGCGGACGAAGATTTCGAGGTAGATCACGTCGCCCAGCAGGAAGCGGTAGGCATCCGTCGACAGGCCGGCGATGCCGGCGAGCGGCGCCAGGCCGCCGAACTCGCCGGTCTCGCGGAAGCCGGCCAGCACCACGATCAGCGCCGGCATCAGGAAAAAGGCCAGCAGGAACACCGTCGGCGGCAGCGTCACCACCCATTTGGTGATGCCGGCTGGCTGGGTTCCCGGTGACGACATGGGCCCTGCCCTCAATTCCTCAGGAACACGCCGGCGTCATGGCGCCAGCAGACAGTGACGGCATCGCCGATTTCGTGGAACCTGGCGCGGCCGGGGGCGGCGTTGGGCATCAGTGCCTCGATCCGGCTGCCGTTGGCCAGTTCCACCTTGTACAGCGTGACATCGCCCAGATACAGCAGTTCGCGCACCGTGCCTTCGAAGCGGTTCTTCAGGTCGGCCGACTCGCGCCGGCCGAAGACACGGATCAGTTCCGGGCGCAGGGCGAACACGCCGCGCTCGCCGACCGCGACCGGGCGCGGGTCGGTGGCCGCGATCTCGCCCAGGCCGGGCGCGACGAGGCCCAGCAGCACCTTGCTGGACGATGTCACCTCGACTTCGAGCAGGTTGATCTTGCCGATGAAGTCGGCGACGAAGCGGTTGGCCGGCGCCGAGTAGAGCTTGTCGGGTTCGTCCTGCTGCTCCACGCGGCCGTCCTTCATCACCGCGATGCGGTGCGACAGGGCCAATGCCTCCTGCTGCGAATGCGTGACGAAGACGAAGGTGATGCCGACTTCGCGCTGCAACGCGATCAATTCGATCTGCATTTCGACGCGCAGCTTTGCGTCGAGCGCGCCGAGCGGTTCGTCGAGCAGCAAGAGGCGCGGCTGGTTCACCAGGCCGCGCGCCAGCGCCACGCGCTGCTTCTGACCGCCGGACAATTCGTGGGGGAAGCTGCCGGCCTTTTCCTCCAGGTGCACCAGCGCCAGCGTGTCGGCCACGCGGCGGCGGATTTCATCCTGCGGCCGGCGGGCCATTTCCAGCGGAAAGGCGATGTTGCCGGCCACCGTCATGTGCGGGAACAGCGCGTAGCTCTGGAACACCGTGTGCAGCGGCCGCCGCTCGGGCGGCACGCCGGCCAGCGGCCGGCCGTCGAGCAGGATCTCGCCCTCGTCCGGCGCGTCGAAGCCGGCGATCATGCGCAGGATGGTGGTCTTGCCGCACCCCGAAGGACCGAGCAGGGTGAAGAATTCGCCGGCCTCGATGGCGATGGAAACGTCCTTCACCGCGTCGAGCGCGCCGAAGCGGCGGGTTACGTTGCGGATTTCGAGCAATGCCATGTCGGGTTCGCCAACGCAACCCCGGCAAAAAAAGGCTTAAAAACTTGCGAAGAAATCGTAGCGAGCGGGCCGCAGCGGGGTGCGGCCGGAGCGCAGCTACCGGAATGTACGTTGTTGTACATGAGGATAGCGAGCACCGCCCAATCCCCGATCCGGCACGCGCAGTAGATTTATTCGCAAGTTCAGCCGTCGGCGTTGATGTTGGTGATCAGCTCCTGCAACACGGCGTCGGCACGCTCGTTTTCGATCTGGCAGGTGCCGGCGTTCTCGTGGCCGCCGCCGCCGTAGAACAGCATCAGCTCGCCGATGTTGGTGTTGGAGGTGCGATTGACGATCGACTTGCCGGTGGCGAATACCGTGTTCTGCTTCTGCACGCCCCACATGACATGGATCGAGATGTTGGTCTCCGGGAACAGCGCGTAGATCATGAAGCGATTGACGGCGTAGATGGGCTCTTCGTGGCGGAGGTCGAGCACGGCAAGGTTCTTGTGGATCGTGGTGCAGCGCCTGATCTGATCCTTGGCCTTTTCCGCGTGCTCGAAGTAGAGGTCGACGCGCTCCTTGACATCCGGCAGGGCCAGGATGTCGTCGATGCCGTGGTGCCGGCAATAGGCGATCAGGTCCATCATCAACTGGTAGTTGCTGACGCGGAACTCGCGGAAGCGTCCGAGCCCGGTGCGCGAATCCATCAGGTAGTTGAGCAGCACCCAGTCCTTCGGGTCGAGGATTTCCTGGCGCGTGAAATTCGCCGAATCGCCTTTGTCCACGGCGATCATCATTTCGGTGAAGGAGGCCGGGAACTTGCTCTTGCCGCCGTAATGCTCGAATACCACGCGCGCGGCCGATGGCGCATCGGGATAGATGATGTGGTTGGGGCGCTCGCCGGGGTTGCGGAAGGTCTCGGAAAGGTGGTGGTCGAAGGCCAGATGCACACCGGGAACGAAGGGCAGATTGGTGGTGATGTCGTTTTCGGAGATCTCCACCTTGCCGTCCTGCATGTCCTTGGGATGGACGAACTTGATCTCGCCGATCAGGTTGAGCTCGTTGAGCAGGATGGCGCAGGCCAGTCCATCGAAATCGCTGCGGGTGACGAGGCGATACTTCTTGTCCGACATGGCTTTCTCCCCAAGGCTCAATCTGAAAGGCGATTGTATTCCAGAGTCGCCAGAATGCCATGTGCGACGTACAGCACCGCCAGGCGCAGGGGCAGGCCCTCGGCGGCAAACAGCGCGGCATAGGCTTCGAGCTGGGGGCGGTAGCGTTCGGCATGGGCCGCGAGGCGAACCGGATCGGCACCGGCGCCGAGGTCGGCGGTCTTGTAGTCGATGATCCAGCGCACACCGTCCTCGACGAAGCAGCGGTCGACGACGCGGGTTTCCGCCGTGCCGCCGGCGCCAACCCTTGCCAGCGCCAGTTCGGCGCCTGCGTCGGGGCGGCGGCGCAGCACCCATTGGCCGTCCGCGCTGCCCAGCGTCGTCGCCAGCATGCGCGCCACACGCTGCGCGCCGGCCCTGGCGTCGGCCGGCGACCAGCCGCGGCTGGCCAGCCAGCGCTCGAAGCCGGGCTGGCGCTCACCGACACGCTGCGCGGGCCAGGCCTCGGGATCGGCGGCGATCAGTTCCAGCACCGCATGCGCCAGGCTGCCGACGGCGGCGGCCAGCGGGTCGGCGGCTTCGTCGCGCACCGCGGCCGCGACGACCAGCGGCGCCGCTGCGTGCCACTGCGGCGGCACAGCCGGCGCGCGCAGGCGCAGCAGTTGCGGGACGAAATCCTTCAGTTCGCCGTCATCGGCAGGAGCCGCCCCCGGCGCGGCGGTCGCGGCAAGGAATTCCGCGGCGACCGCCGGCCACACGCTGGTCAGCGGCGAGGCCGCGCGCGGTGCGACCAGCGCCCCTTCTTCGTCGCGCCGGGCGACGCCGACCAGATGCAGGCGGCGCACCGCGCGCGTGGCGGCGACGTAGAGCACGCGGGCGTCTTCGTTGCGGCTGCGCTCCTTTTCCATGCGCTGCAGGAAGTCATACACCGTCGGCGCGCCGGGCTTCCTGCCGCTGCGGCGATTCACCGGCGCGGCGACCAGGCGCTCGCCCGAGGCCAGCGCAAAGCTGTCCCAGGCCAGCAGCGGCGTGTCGCTCCCGGCGGTCTCGCGATGCAGGCCGGGCAGGATCACGGTGTCGAATTCGAGCCCCTTGGCCTTGTGGATGGTCATCAGTTGCAGCCGCCCGTCGGCCTGCGCGTCGGGCGCGGCAAACAGGCGGCCCATGTCGTCTTCGAGGCTGTCGAGGACGAAGCGCCCCGCCGCGTCGAGCGCGTCGAGGCGGTTGAAGAAGGCCTGCGCGTCCGACAAGTCGTTCGCAGCGCCCAGGCAAGCCGGCCCGCCGAGCTTGCGCCATGCGTCCTCGACCCAGCGCCGGCGCCGCTGCCTGCCCTGCCCGGCCAGCGCTTCGGCCAGCACCTCGCGCAGATGGGTCAGGCGCTGCCGGCCATCGGGCGACAGGCGCGTGATGCGTTCGGCATCGTGCAGCAGCGACCAGATCGTGCTCCGGTGATCGTCGCCGGCCAGCGCATGCAGGTCGGCCAGGCGCAGGCCGCACCATGGCGCGCGCAGGACCGCCAGCCAATGCACGCGGTCGCCGCGGTGATGCAGCGCGCGGGTCAGCGAAATCAGGTCCTGCACCGCCTGGCGCCCGGCCAGCGGTTCGATCTCGACCGCCGAGACGCGCCAGCCGGCGGCATGGCGTCGGATCGCGGGGACCAGCGCGGCCAGGTGATCCCGGGCGCGCACCAGCACGGCGACGGTGCGCGTCGGGTCATCGCGCCATTCGGCCTCGATCAGTTCGATGATCTTTTGCGCCTCGATGCGCCCGGCCTCGGCGCTGTCGCCCCTGGCGGCGAACAGCGGATGCATCAGCACGCCGGCCTGCGGCAGCGCGTCGCGCGTGGCGACGAATTCGCGATAGCGAATCTCGCCGCGCAGGGGGTCGTCGGCTGCCGGAAACACCGCCGGAAAGCAGGCGTTGATCCACTCGACCACTTGCGGGCAGGAGCGGTTGTTGCGTGACAGGCGTAGAGGCGTCAGCCGCAGCGCGCCGATGCCGAACTGCGCGACGCGCAGGAACAGCCCGACATCGGCCTTGCGGAAGCGGTAGATCGACTGCATCGGGTCGCCCACCGCGAACAGCGTGCGGCCGTCGTCACCACTCCAGCCGGCGGTCAGGCGCTGCAGCAGTTCGATCTGCGTCGGACTGGTGTCCTGGAATTCGTCGACCAGCAGGTGGCGGATGCGGTAATCGAGGCGCAGGCCCAGCTCCGAGGGATCCATCTCGTCGCCCAGCGCGCCGATGGCGCGCGCCGCCAGTTCGCCGAAATCGACCTCGCCGGCTTCGCCGAACACCAGCCACAACTCGGCGGCGGCGAGCTTCATCAGGCGCGCCAGCGCCCGCACCACGGCGTCATCGTCATGGTCCGGCGCGGGCAACTCGCGCAGCCGCTGCAAGGCGCCGAGGGCGGACGTGGACGCCTCGAGCGCGGCCAGGCCTTGCAGCATGGCGTCCTTCTGCGCCTTGAATTCCTTGCCTGGCGGAAAGCCGTTCTTCACGTTCACCGTCTTGCGCGGCTGGTCTTCCTTGGTCAGCAGCAACTCCGCCAGGGCTCGCCAGCGCGGCAATTCCTCGGGTGCGGCAGCCAGCGGCCGCTCCCAGTCGGCGAGCAGCCCGGCCGAACCGGCGCCGTCGAGCCTGGCGGCGGCGAAGCGCGCCAGCGGCATCCAGGACGCCTGCCAGGCAGCGTCGAGCACGCTGGCGACCCGCGCCAGTTCTTCGCCGACCAGTTCCCGCAGCGCCTCGCCGATCGCCGACTCGGGATGGTCGAGGCCGGCGATCGCCCGCCACTGCTCGCGCCGCGCCAGCATCGCGGCCAGCAGCCGCGCCAGCCGCGCCGCGTCGTTGTCGAGGTGCGCCAGCGCGGTGGCGACGGCCTCGGCGTGCCCGCCTTCGCCGTCGCCGCGCGCTTCGAGGTGGTCCAGCGCGCGCCGCGCGGCTTCTTCGTAGTGCCGCTGCGCCTCGTCGGCCACCGCCGGCTGCGCGCCGAAGCGCGACAGCAGCGGCATCTGCCGTGCCAGGCCGGCGCACAGCGCATCGATGGTGGTCAGGCGCAACCGCCCGGGCTGGCTGTCGATATGCCATGCAAGTTGCGCCGAGCGCGCCAGGGCGGCGGTGGCGAGGCCGAAGGTGATGCGCTTGTGCGGCTTTTCCGGCAGCGCGCCGCGCCGCGCCAGGTCCAGGCTCTCGGCGATGCGGCTGCGCATCTCGCCGGCCGCCTTGTTGGTGAAGGTGATGGCGATGATTTCCTCGGGCGCGTCCACCGTCGCCAGCAGGCGCAGGTAGCGCTGCGTCAGCAGCTCGGTCTTGCCCGCCCCGGCCGGCGCCTCGACGATGAAGGAGTCCAACTCCAGCGCACGGCGGCGGTTGTCTTCGTCTTCGCGCAGCAGGTCCATCCTGAAAACCTTCACCACAGAGACACAGAGGCACAGAGAAATTCAAAGTCAATTTCCTTTGTGCTGTACTCTGTGTCTCTGTGTCTCTGTGGTTCAAGCAATTTCGTTTCCTTCCTCGAATTGCATCTTTCGTTCCGCCACTCGCAGCAGGGGCCTCGCGTCGCAGTATTCGAGGTCCTTCTCGGCGTCGAACACCACGGCGGCAACGCCGTCACGCACCTCGCGCGCCAGCTCGGTGATGCGCTCGGCCCACAGCCGGCGCAGCGCACTCCAATCGGGGAATTCATGCTCGGCATAGCGCTTGCGCTGCCCGTCCAGCGACTCGACGCCGGGCAGCAGGCCCCCGGTTTGCGCGATGCCGAGAAAGGCCGGGTCGTCGCTGGTGACACGGGCCAGGGCGACCGCCGCCACGTCGCGCTCGGGAAAAGCCAGCGCGGCGTAGATCGGCAACTGCGGCTCCGTGATGCGCGCATCGGCCCAGCTCGCGACCGAATCGCTGCGCCCGCTCTTGTAGTCGATCACCACCAGCCGGCCGTCATCGAGCCGGTCGATGCGGTCGATCACCACGCGCACCGGCAGGCCTTCGATGTCGAGGTCATGGCCCTCCTCGCAGGCGAGCACGCGGAAGGCCACGCGCTGCGCCTCGACGTCGAGCCAGACCGCCAGCAACGCCTGCAAGCGACCGGCTTCGAGTTGCCGCAGGCGCGGCGGCAGCGGCTCGGCCGCGTCGCGGTCGAATTCGGCGAGCGCCTGCGCCACCACGCGCCGGATCTCCGCCTCGCGCGCGGCGACATCCATCGCGGTCAGGTCGGACAGCGTGCGTCCGTGCCAGAACGCTTCGAGCGCGGCATGCAGCAGCGAACCGCGCGCCATCGCGTCGAGGCCGAAGGTCGGCGCCGGCAGCGCGGCGGCGCCGAGGCGATACTGGTAGAAGCCCCACGCCGGGCACACCGCCTGCGCCTTGAGCAGCGCCGTGCCGCCGCGGATGCGCTCGTCCGCGCCGACCGGTGGCGCACGCGCATCATCGATGCGCTCCAGCAGGGCATCATCGCTGCGCGCCGACGCAGGCCCCGGCGCAGACTGCATCGCGCGTCGCGGGATCGCCGCCAGCAACGGGCTGGCCCGCAGCGGCCGCTCGCCTTCGCGCTGCGCCCAGGAAAACACCACTTCGCCGGCGCTGCCGCACCACGCGTCCTGCAGGCTCTGCGCCTCGGCCGCCAGGCTGTCGGCGCGCGCGGCCGAAATGCCGGCGCGACGCTGCAGTTCGGCCGGCAGCAGCGGATTCGGCCGCGGTGCGGGAGGCCACGCGCCCTCGTTGAGGCCCATGACCCAGAGCCCATCCACGGGGCCGGCCAGCGCATCGTCGAGGCTGCACAGCTCGACCCGCGGCGCAGTCTGCCGGGGACCGGCAAAGGCCCGATCGCGACACTGCCGCTGCAACTGGCGCAAGGCCCCGCCGGCATCGACGCGGCCAAGGACGCCGTCCAGCGCCACGAGGCCGTTCAGGGTCTCGTGCAAGTCGTCGCAGGCGGCGCGCTCTGCCGGCAGCAGCGCGCGCTGGCCGGGCCAGCCGAGCGCCTCCAGCAGCTTGCCAAAGGCCTTGCCCCAGGCCGCGGGAAGCTGGCGGCGCGGCGCGGCGCGCGCCGCTTCCAGCAGTGAGCCGAGGTCTGCGACCAGGCGCGGCGCGTGCAGCCGCGCGGCGGGCTTGCCCGTCGGGTTGTCGACCAGGCGAACGAGCGCGCGGTGCAGGCGTTCCAGGCTGGCCTCGGGCGGCAGCAGTTCGCGCAGGCCGGCCTCGATGCGTGCGCGGGCATCGGCTTCGTCGACATCGGCCGACCAGCCCGCACCGCAGAGCAAGGCACCGAATTCCGTCTGCGCCACGCGTTGCGGATGAACCGCGAGCCGCAGCAGGCGCAGTGCGACATCGACCAGCGCCTCGGCCGCCAGCGGTGCGCCGGCGACGAACACATGGTCGCGTTCCAGCGCCGCCCAGCCCGCGCCGACGGCATCCGGATGCAGCGCATCGTCGAGTGCGGATTCCAGCAGCCGTCTGCGCGCCGGCAGATCGGCGACGGCGATGCGCAGCCGGATCGGCGATGCCGCGGCCAGCCGCTCACGCGCCCAGCGCGCGGCTGCGATGCACTCGGCTGCCGCGTCGGGCAATTCGACGCCGAACGCCTGTGCCGTTTCGCCGCGGCCGAAATCGACCTGGAACAGTTCCACGCCGCGCGCTTCGAGCACCGACAGCAGGTGCGAGACCAGGGGATCGGGCGCGAGGAAGCCGGCAATGCCCAGCCGCGCCGGCAAGCCGCCCAGCCCGCGTTCGACGCACTCGATGCGCCACGCCATGGCCTGGTCTGCCGTGCGCCAGCCGTCGGCCCGGCAGGCTTCGCGAACCTTCTCCCGCCAGCGTCGATAGGCCCGGTACTCCTCGGTATGCAGCGCCTCGGGCACCTCGATGCGCCACGCCCGCTGCCAGGCCGCGGCCTCCATCGCCGCCAGCGCCATGCCTTCGCGGTCGAACAGTTCCGCCGCCGCGCCGGCGTCGGTCGCGATGGCCTGCTCCCACAGGCTGCGTTCCTGCGGCCACGACAGGAACATGCCGGGCACGCTGCCCGGCGGAATCTCGCCGCGCAGCAGCGCTGCGGAGGTGAGGTGATCGAGCCACTGCGCAGGGGTCGCGCTTTGCAACGCGCGCCACGTCACCGCGCCGCGCGCCGCCTGCACCTCGCCATGCGCCCGCCGCAGGCTCGCCGCCAGCCGCGCCGTGGCGCACAGCACCGCCGGCTCCGGCCCGCCGGGCAGCTCGGCCAGCGCCACGCGAGGCAGATCGGAACGGATCACGGACCTACCCCGCCAGCGGCAGCATCAGCGCGCCGAGCGCGTACAGGGCCGTGGTGACGAGGAACACGGCGAGGTCGGCGGGATGAACGGGGTGCCGGGCAAATATCTGATCGAAGTACATGAGGCTTCCTCCTTGAGAATGGAGGCCAGTCTGCGCGCCGCAAGGCTCATGGGGTGAGCCTACTCTCATCCTTTGCCAGCAGCTCCGGCGCCTGCGGTGCGCGCGGCAGCGCCTCGACCGGATTCAGGTCGCGGATTTCCCTGTCGTCGCCGGCCGCCTTGAGGTCGCGGAACTTGCGCGCCGAGACCAGCACGCGCCGCTCCATCGATGCCACCGAGTCGTTGTAGGCGCCGACCGCCTCGCCGAGGTTCTTGCCGACGCGGCCCCAGTGCTCGGCCACCGTCGCAATGCGCTCGTACAGCTCGCGCCCGAGCTGGCTGATGCGCTCGGCATTGTCGGTCAGCGCCTGCTGGGTCCAGCCGTAGGCGACGGCGCGCAACAGGGCGATCAGCGTGGTCGGCGTGGCGAGGATCACCCGCGCGTCGACGCCGGCCTCGATCAGCGAGGGGTCGGCTTCCAGCGCAGCCGAGTAGAACATTTCGCCCGGCAGGAACAGCACGACGAAATCCGGCGAGGGCTGGAACTGCTCCCAGTAGGCCTTCTGCCCCAGCTTCTTCAGGTGGTCACGCACCTGCCGCGCATGGTCGGCCAGCTTGCGCTTCTTCTCGCCTTCGTCGGTGGCTTCCAGCGCTTCGAGGTAGGCGGCGAGCGGCGCCTTGGCGTCGACCACGATGTTCTTGCCGCCGGGCAGCTTGACCACCATGTCGGGACGCAGTCGCCCGTCTTCGGTGTTGGTGCTTTCCTGCTCGAAGAAGTCGCAGTGGTCGAGCATGCCGGCCATCTCCACCACGCGCTTGAGCTGCATTTCCCCCCAGCGTCCGCGCGTCTGCGGCGCGCGCAGGGCCTTGACCAGGTTGCCGGTCTCCTGGCGCAAGGCGCCCTGCGCCTCGGCCATGGCGCGCACCTGCTCGCTGAGCGTGGCGTAGGCGTCGATGCGCGTTTTTTCTATGCCCTGGATTTGCAGTTCAAACTTTTCCAGCGAGGTTTTCACCGGCGCCACCAGTTCGCCGATGGCGAGCTGGCGCTTGTCGAGGTCTGTCTTTGCCGAGGCCAGCGCGGCGGCCTGCTGCGCCTCCAGCGTGGCGCGGGCGAGATCGAGGAAGGACTGGTTGTTCTTCGCCAGGGCGTCGGCCGAAATCACCTTGAAGGCGTCGGCGAAACTGTCGCGCGCGGCTTCGAGCGTGGCCTGGCGCTCGGCGAACAGGGCCTGGTCCTTTTCCAGCGCGATTTGCAGCGTTGCGCACCGGATCGCCAGCGCCGACTCCTGTTGCCGCAGCGCCGCCAGCTCGCTCTCCTGCGTGGCAAGCCGCGTCTGCGCCTCTTTCAGTCGCGCGGCAAAGACCACGGCCACCAGACCGCCGCCGATCAGCAGCCCCACTACCAGTGCGATGCCTGTTTCCATGCCTCGTTCAATCCCGATTCGCTGTCAGTACGCAGAGTATCACTCGTGCATGGCTCAAGGGATGAGCCTCATTCATTGAAGCCGCGGATCAGCCGACCGGCCTTCTTGGTCGGCCGGCCTTTCAGGTCGGCGCCCGGCATCGGGGCCAGCCTGCGGATTTCCTGCTGTTGCAGGCGACGGGCGGCGCTTTGGGCTGTCTCTTCATACAACAGGCGGGCTTCCGGGGCCGGGCGGCGTTGCGCGTTGAGGCCTTTAACTATGACGGTCCAGCGCACTTCGCCGGCGACAATATCCAGTTCGTCGCCGGACTGCACCTCGCGCGCCGGCTTGACCTGCTGGCCGTTCCACTTGACCCTGCCGCCATCGACCGCCGCCGCGGCCAGGCTGCGCGTCTTGAAAAAGCGCGCGGCCCAGAGCCATTTGTCGATGCGCTGCCGCTGCTGGTCGCCATCGTCATTCATGGAACACGACGAATTCGTCGAGGCCGGCGCGCTCGGTGCGCAAGCTGTTTTCAACCGCCGCCGGATCGGCGTAGCCCAGCGCCATGCCGCAGACCAGTTGCTCCTGCGGCGCAAAACCGAGGACCTCGGCGATGATGCGGTGGTAGTCGAGCCAGGACACCTGCGGACAGGTATCGAGGCCGCGGGCACGCGCAGCGAGCATCACGTTCTGCAGGAACATGCCGTAGTCGAGCCAGCCGCCCTGCCCCATGCGCCGGTCGATGCTGAAGACCAGGCCGACGGGTGCGCCGAAGAACTCGAAGTTGCGCCGCATCTGCGCCTTCATGCGTTCGGCATCGCTCCGACCGATGCCGAGCAGGCCGTAGAGACCCCAGCCGATCTTGCGCCGGCGGGCGAGGTAGGGTTCGAAGAATTCGGCGGGATAGTAGTTGTATTCGGCCGTGTGGCCGGGTTCGGCCGTGTCGTAGGCGGCGCAGACCACAGCGACCAGGCGTTGCCGCGTCGCGCCCGTCAGCACGTGCACGCGCCACGGCTGGAGGTTGGTGCCCGACGGCGCGCGGCCGGCGCTGGCGAGGATGTCGGCGATCAGCGCGCGCGGAACTTCCCGCGGCAGAAAGGCGCGCACCGAATGACGCCCGGCCATGACGGCATCGATTGCCGCCGCCAGGCTGTCGGGTGTCGGATTCACGAGTGCGATCGCCCGGCGCGGGCCGGGCCGCCGCAGGCGATTACTTGCCGGCCGCTTCGCGCTTCTTGCGCGAGGTGGCCATCACGGTCGCCTCACCGTCGATCACCACCTTGTCACCCACGGTGCATACGGTATCGAGCACCACGCGGCCCTTTTCCGCGACCACTTCCTTGACCGTCACCTTGGCAGTGACGGTCTCGCCGGGACGCACCGGCGCGCGAAAGCGCAGCGACTGGGCCAGGTAGATCGTACCGGGGCCGGGCAGCCGGTTGCCCAGCACCGCCGACAGCAGGCTGGCGGACAGCATGCCGTGGGCGATGCGGCCGCCGAACATCGTGGTCTTGCCGAACTCTTCGTTCAAATGCACCGCGTTGACGTCCGTGGAGACGCCGGCGAACAGGACAATGTCCGCCTCGGTGATGGTTTTGCCGATTTCAGCGCTCATGCCGACCGTCAAGTCTTCGACGTCATAACCGTTCTGGGGATTCATGAAAGTCCTTTTCGTAAGAGTCGGCGCGGCTGTCGCAGCGCCATGGGAAACGGCACAGGCAACCGCCCGCGCCGATGAATGTTTTCGGGATTCCGATCCGGTGAATTTACCACATGGCGGGGATGGGAATGTGCAGCGCAACATCGAAAATATCCTCGACCGCACTGCCCGCCCGCCATGCCTGGCGCGTCCTCCGGGTTACCGCAATCGCAACGCTGAAAACGCGCAAGGCCTGAACCTCATCGGCGCTCAGGGCCAGCGGCGGACAACGCCTCCATGGTGATCACCACCTTGCCCGTGGATTTGCGGCCGACCACCTGATTCAGCGCCTCGACCGCCTGTTGCAGCGGATAGGTGGCCGAGACATGGGGCCTGATTGCGCCTTCGAGATACCAGTGCATCAGCGTCCGGAAACTCTCGGTCATCAGCCGCGGATTCAAGTCCGCATAGGCCGGCCAGTTGACCCCGATCACATCCACGTTCTTGACCAGCAGGTGATTGGCCGGAATCTGCGGCACGGCGCCGCCGGCAAAACCGATGACCAGGATGCGCCCTTCGAAGGCCATGCTGCGCAGCGAAGCCGTGAACAACTCGCCGCCCACCGGATCGTAGGCGACGTCCGCGCCGCGACCATCGGTCAATTCCTTGATCCTCGTCCGCACGTCCTCGCGGCTCGAATCGATCAGATGATCGGCGCCGTGGGCGCGGGCCACTTCCAGCTTTTCCGGGGCGCTGGCCGTGGCGATGACCGTCGCCCCCAACTGCTTGCCGATGGCGACGGCGGTCAGTCCGACGCCGCCGGAGGCGCCATGCACCACCAGCGTCTCCCCAGCCCGCAGGCGCGCACGATGCCACAAGGCGACATGCGAGGTGCCGAACACCACCGGAAAGGCCGCGCCGTGTTCCCAGGACATCGCCGCCGGCATCGCCACGCAGCGCGTGGCGTCGGCGACGACCTGTTCGGCGTAGCCGCCGTGCGCCGTCATGGCGATCACGCGATCTCCGATTGCGATGCCTTGCACCCCGACGCCGAGTTCCTGCACCTCGCCGGCAACCTCGAAGCCAGGACTGAAAGGCGGCTGCGGCTGCTTCTGGTACTGGCCGCGGGTGATCAGGCTGTCGGCGAAATTTACCCCGCAGGCCTTGACCCGGATGCGCACCTGGCCCGGGCCGGGACGCGGCTCGGGCACCTCTTCGAGGCGCAACGCGGCAGGGCCGGCGAATTCGCGGCAGACGACGGCTTGCATCATTGAAAACTCTCCATCGTTGAAGAAATTGCCTCGCTCGCTGCCGCTGTCCTTCGATCGAAATGCATGGGGATCGGGGGCTGAGGCGGAATCGGGATCAAGCGTGCCCCGTCTCTTGCGGGCTTCCCCACCAGCGCGACAGGCGCTCTGTCAGGATCCGCTCGGGCAGTCCTTCGTAGTGCGAAACGTCGTTGAACAGGCGCAGACGGGCGCGTACCTCGCTCATGAAGTCGAGAATGCTCAGCGCCGCGGGGCTTTGCTCCAGGCGGTCGCGATAGCCCCGCATGTCGAAGCCCAGCAGGCTGCTGATCAGCAACCGGTTGGTTCCCTTGTGGGATACCAGCAGAACCGTGCGGTGACGATGCCGCTCGACGATCCCGCGCATTACGGGCAATGCACGGTTGAGCACATTGACACCGGATTCCCCACCCAGCGGAGCTATGACGAACGGGTCCTCCTGCCAGATGGCATACTCGTCCTGGAACGCGCTCTCGACCTCCGATCGACGCAGCCCCTCCCAGTGGCCATAGTCGATTTCGCGCAGACCGGGCTCGGCTATCGGCTCCAGACCGTGGGGTAGCGCCAGGGTGCGCGCGGTTTCCATGGTGCGCCGTAGCGGGCTGGCGTAGATGGCATCCAGCTTCTCCCCTTGCAACCGCTCAGCCAGGCAGGCCACCTGCCTGCGGCCTTCGTCGGAAAGGGCCACATCAGAGGACCCTGCGAAGCGGTCTTCGGCGGTGAGATCGGTGGCACCGTGGCGCACCAGGTAGATTCTGGTCGGCATGGGAGTTGACGCATTCACGGACGATCGGTAAAGGACTCGATTCGATTTTACGCCCTCCGATGGCACGGGGCGCCCCGGCGCGTCATCTTGTGCGGCAGCGCCGCAAGCCTGTTCAGGTCTGAAAATGGGCGCGGACCGCCCGACCCAATGCCGCTTCAGGTCTGGCAGTCCGCGTTCAATCCCTGCCGCGCCACCATCCCATGCGGCCGACCCGCATCGGGATTGCGTGGCAATACGGTATTACTCGCCGATGATCTTGCGCACCACGTCGGTCATGGAGATCACGCCGACCGGCTGATCCTTCTCGGTCACCACCAGGCGATGCATCCGGCGGCCCGTCATCAGGCTGACCGCGTCGCTCAGCAGCATGTCCGCATCGCAGGTCGCGCAACCCGGGGTCATGATCTGCCCGGCCAGCATCGACCGCGCCTGATCCGAGGTCCGGCCCTGCCGCGCCAGCACCATGTCGGTCTGCGACACGACGCCGACGGCCTTGCCGCCTTCCATGACCACCACCGCGTGGATCTCCTTGTCCACCATGATCTTGGCCACCGTGCCGACCGTATCGCCCGGAGTGCAGGAGATGATCCCGGCATGCATCAGGTCGCGCACCTTGCTGCCATCGTCGGTGATGGTGAGCGCCTCCGCCTCCTCGATGCTGGGCAGGGGCTCGGACATCGGATACGGATGCGGCGTGGTATGCACGTCGCCCTTGGGCAGCGTCGGATGCACCATGGCCACGGCCGGCTTGCCGCTGGCGCCGAGACCGAATTCTTTCGCGCCGATCAGCACCGCCATGTTGCCGTGCGGGTGTTTGTTATCGCCCATCAGTTGATGCGCAACCGGCAATTCTTCATAGGTAAAGGCCCGGGACAGACAGGGATCAAGCTGGCCCCTCAGCGCCAACTGGTTCATCTCGTTGGACTGCACGGAGTTGGCGAAGTGCGAGCCCTGCAGGCGCTTCTGGCGCATCCACAGGTAGCGCAGATCGACCGTCGCATTGTAGCCGGTGGTGCCGGCGCAGACCACCACCATGCCGCCGGTTTCGCAGACGAAAATCGAGGTCGGGATGGTGGTTTCGCCGGGATGCTCGAACACCAGGTTCGGCGCGCGCTTCTCGCCCAGCACTTCCCATATCTTGGCGCCGAAGGAGCGCACGCCCTTGAGCCACTTGGCATAGCCGGCGCCGTCCTTCCAGTGCGGCAGCATGCCCCAGTGATCGAAGTCATTGCGGTTGATGCAGCCCTTGGCACCGAGCTTCATGCAGTAATCGAACTTGTCCTCGCCCGACACCATGGCCACCGAGGTGGCGCCGGCCGCCTTGACGATCTGGATCGCCATCGAGCCGAGGCCGCCCGCGCCGCCCCAGATCAGGGCCACGTCGTCCTTCTTGATCGAGCTGGCGCCCCAGCCATGCAGCATCCGCCAGGCCGTCGCCGCGACCAGCGTATAGGCCGCGGCCTCTTCCCAGTTCATGTGCTTGGGCTTGGGCATGCACTGCTGGCCCTGCACCCGGGTGAACTGGGCAAAACTGCCGAAATTGGTTTCGTAACCCCAGATCTTGAACGACGGCGAGTACATCGGGTCGCCGCCCTTCTTGACCCATTGGCAATTGCGGTCCCAGGTCCCGCAATGCATCACGACTTCGTCGCCGACTTTGACGTTGGTCACGTCCTTGCCCACCTTGTACACAATGCCGGACGCATCGCTGCCGCCGATGTGGAAGTCTTCCGGTTCGCCTGTCTTGTTGCGCGCGGCGATGACGTTGACGGGAATACCCATCGCCGCCCAGACGTTGTTGTAGTTGATGCCCGCCGCCATGACATAAACCAGCACCTCGTCATCGCCGATGGATGGGGTATTCACCACTTCCTTCTGGAACGCGTCCATCGGCTTGCCGAAGCGATCCGCGCGGATCAGCCAGGCGTGCATCTTTTCCGGGACTTCGCCCAAGGGGGGCTGTTCGCCCAAGTCATACAATTGCTTGCTCATCTGGAAGCTCCTTTGCTAGTTAATTTGCTGGATTGGCTCTTCACCTTGAATCTGGAGAGGATTTGCTTGCGCATTTGCTCGTACTCTTCAAACTGGTTCAATCGGCTTTCGCTCAGGCGCTGGCTGATCTCGGCGGGTCCGCCGGCCAGTTCCAGGCCGAAGGTTCCGAATTCCTCCTTCAGCAGGCGCAGTACCCAGGCACTGTGGTGGCGGATGCGGAGTTTGGCCAGCAATTCCGCAGTGACGAGGAAGCTTCGGTGCCGATCGATATGATCGTGCAGTTGCTTGATCCCTGTATTCATCGTCGCGCTAACCAGGCACACCGGGTAATCCCAGGCCTCCCGGCGATCCTGTCGGGGGCCGCCGCGGGCGATTTCGGCGGCCGTCTTGAGTGCCGCCGCGCCGAGGTCGCACTTGTTGACCGCGAAAATGTCCGGGATTTCGATGATACCCGACTTCAGATACTGGATCGCGTCGCCCGAGGCCGGCTGCGCCACATAGCAGATCGTGTCGCCGATCTCGGCGATGTCGATCTCGGTCTGGCCGACGCCGACCGTCTCGATCACGACGATGTCGAAGCAGGACAGCATCAGCCAGCTCATCGGCCAAACCTCGGTGGCCACCCCGCCCAACTGGTTGCGGTTGGCCAGCGAACGGATGAACAGGCCTTCGTCATATGACGAGCTCTTGATGCGAATGCGGTCCCCCAGCAGGGCGCCGCCGCCGAGTTCGGGACGACTGGACGGATCCACCGCCAGCACGCCGACGGTCTTTCCGGCGAGGCGCCACTCGCGAATCATCGCGGAAACCAGTGACGACTTGCCGACGCCGGGAGGACCCGTCACGCCGACGAGGTGCCCCTTATTCACCGGTCGCTCGCCGGAAAGCGACGCCAGCAACTGTACCGAGCGCTTGCGCGCCTCGGCCAGCTTGTTATCCAGCAGGTTCAAGCCACTGGCAATCGCTTCCCGCACCCCGCGCAGTATCCGCGAAGCCAACTGCTCCGGATCGGGAAGATTTACCAGGGCCATTTGCATGTCACGGCAACGGGCCGATCCGCAGGAGTCCGTTGCATTCGCGGATCACGTCCACCATGTCCGCCATGATGGTGTTCAGATTGAAATCCTTGGGCGTATAGACGGCGCGCACCCCTTGCCCCACCAGCTTTGCGGCATCCTCGGGCGGGATGATGCCACCGGCGACCACCGGCACGGCCGTCAGGTCGCGCAGGCGCAGTTCCTGCAGGACCGATTCGACCAGTTCCATATGGCTGCCCGAAAGTATCGACAGGCCCACCATATGCACCCCTTCCTCCTCGGCCGCCTGGGCAATCTGCTGCGGGGTCAGCCGGATCCCGTCGTAAACCACTTCGAAGCCGACATCCCGGGCCTTGACCGCAACCTGTTCCGCGCCATTGGAATGCCCGTCGAGGCCGGGTTTGCCGACCAGCAGCTTGAGGGGACGGCCCAGTGCGTTGCCCGTGTCGGCGACTCTTGTCCTGAGCTCGGTTACCTGGTCCTTCTTGCCGAGCACGACGCGACTGTCGATGGCAATGTCGATACCCGTCGGCGGCCTGAACTCGCCGAAAACCGCACGCAGGGAATCGCCCCATTCTCCTGTGGTGACTCCCGCCAGGGCGCAGCGAATCGAACTTGGCATGATGTTGTCGCTGCTCCTGGCGGCGTCGGCGAGCCCCTGCAGGGCGGCGCCGACTTCGGCGGCATTGCGGTTGCTTCGATGCGCCCGCAGCCGTTCGATTTGCTCGCGCTCGGCCGCCGGATCGGATTTCATGATGTTGCCGTCGCTACCCACGGTCAGCGGCGATATGGCCGTTTCCTGGAAGCAGTTCACGCCGATGATCTTGAGATCGCCCGACTCGATGGCACGCAGGCGCTGCATATGGCTGCCGACCAGTTCCCGCTTGATGTAGCCGGATTCGATCGCCGCGATGATCCCGCCCTGGGCCTCGACATTGGCGATTTCCTGCCGGGCGCCCTCGATCAGTTCGCTGACCTTGGCGGCAATCACCGGCGACCCGTCGAAAATATCCTCGTACTCGAGCAGATCGGTTTCGTAGGCCATCACTTGCTGGATGCGCAACGCCCATTGCTGATCCCAGGGGCGCGGCAGGCCCATGGCCTCGTTCCAGGCCGGGAGCTGGATGGCGCGGGCTCGGGCGCCCTTGGACAGCACCACCGCCAGCATTTCCAGGACGATGCGCTGCACGTTGTTTTCCGGCTGCGCCTCGGTCAGCCCCAGGGAATTCACCTGCACGCCATAGCGGAATCGGCGAAGTTTCGGATCTTCAACTGCGTAGCGGGTCAGCGCCAGCTCGTCCCACATTTCACCGAAGGCCCGGAGCTTGCAGCACTCTTCGACGAAGCGCATGCCGGCGTTGACGAAGAACGAGATCCGCTCGACGACCTGCGGAAACGCCTCGGGCGCAATCTCGCCGGAAGCCTTCACCCGGTCCAGCACCGCCATCGCGGCGCACAGTGCGTAGGCCAGTTCCTGCACCGGGGTCGCCCCGGCTTCCTGCAAATGGTAACTGCATATATTGGTCGGGTTCCACTTCGGCACGTGCTTGACGGTGTAGTTGATGGTATCCGCGATCAGGCGCATCGAGGGGCCCGGCGGATAGATGTAGGTGCCGCGCGAGAGGTATTCCTTGATGATGTCGTTCTGGGTGGTGCCGCTGAGTTTCTTCGGATCGATGCCGCGCCGCTGCGCCAGGCCGATGTACAGCGACAAGGCCCATGCCGCCGTGGCATTGATGGTCATCGATGTATTCATCTGGTCGAGCGGGATCTGGTCGAACAACTGATCCATGTCCTCGATATGCGATATGGGCACGCCGACTTTTCCCACCTCGCCCCGCGCCAGCGGACTGTCGGCGTCGTAGCCGGTCTGCGTCGGCAGGTCGAAGGCCACCGACAATCCGGTCTGGCCTTTCGCCAGATTGGTCCGATAGAGGGCATTGGAGGCCCTCGCCGAACTGTGACCGCTATAGGTCCGGATCAACCACGGCTGATCCCTTTTTTTCCCGGCAGCAACCATGACTATCCCCTTTTCCTGATCAAGAGACGTCTCTCGATCTCAAAAATCTTCTCGTCGATCTTTTCCTTGCCCAGATCCTTCTTGTCGTTTTCCTTGATGAACAAGTCGCCGCCATGCTTGGCAAACGCATTGGCCGCAGTGATGTTCTTGACGCCGATCAGTTGCAAGCTGACGATGCCGAACTTCTTGCCCAGCTCGCCTGGCGCCTCCTCGACGGCCAGCACCCGCGACAGCGCGGCAACGGTATCGCCGCCAATCGACGGCTGCGTGTGATAGCCCTCGGTGAAACCGAGTTCCCAGACGCTGTTCTCGCTGACATCGCGACTCGCCAGGCCTTCCAGCCAGGCAAAGACCAGCCCGCCATAAACGATGGGATCGCCGCTCATCTTGCCCGACAGGCCGGAACTGAAGACCCGGTCGAAATGCAGCGGATGCGTGTTGCCCACCTCATAGGTCAGCGACAGGTGCTCGTCGGTGATGGTTCTGCCATTGGCATGAACGATGATGTCGCCGACCGAGAAATCCTCGAACCAGGAATTCGGGCCGGTCAGGCCGCCAGGCAGCCGCGCCGGAAAGTCCGGCAGGAACACTTCGGCATTCTCGACCCAGGGGAAGGCCGGCATCGTTGCCGCGGGAGGCAAGGGGGTAGTCGGCGGACGGTCGCCCTGCCCGGCCACCATGATCTTCCTCTCGTATTGCAAGACCACCTGATCGTTCTGGTTGATGCCCAGCGTCCGGATGGTGACGATGCCCGGCTTGCCGGGGCCGCGCTCCTTGCGGTCGATGACCTTGGTCAGGGAGCGAATCGTATCCAGTTGATAGACCGGCCGCAGATACTGGGCATCGTAATAGCCGAGGTTCGCCATCGCCTTTTCCGAATCGTTCTGCACGCCCAGCGAGAGAACCACGTTGAAGACCATCTGCGGCGAAGCGACGAGGCCGGAGAAGCCGCTGGCCTTGGCGTACTGGTCATTGATGTAGAGCGGGTTGCATTGCATGTAGGTGCGCGCAAAGGCTTCCATCCGGGCGGGAAGGAAGGTGAACCCGCGGGGATGCACAAACACCTGCCCCGGCACGAACTCCTCCAGATAGCGGCCATAGTGCGGATAGCGGACCCGTTGCAGGTCCACCGGCACCTTTTCGGCCAGTTCGGCCTGCGCTTGAAAACGAATTGCCTGCGACATGGAATCTTCCTTTCGGCGTGACCGTGTGTCGGGCTGCGACCTGACCTACACGGCGTCTATCAGGGAACGTGCGATGACCTTCAGGGCCAGGGTTTCCTCGGCCCCCTCGAAAATCGACAGCACGCGCGCGTCGACGAAATAGCGGCTGACCGGCGATTCCTCGGCATAACCCATGCCGCCATGGATCTGCAGGGCTTCGCGGGTGAGCCACTCCGCCGTGCGGCAGGTGAAGAGTTTCACCATGCTGGCTTCCATCTGTCCGTCGCCCTGATCCATCAAACGCCCGACGGCGTAAGTGAATTGGCGCGAAACGGTCAGCAGCGTCGCCATGCGCGCCAGCTTGACCAGCGTCAGTTGATACTCGCCGATGTGCTTGCCGAAAACCTTGCGTTCCATGGCATAGGAAACCGCCCGCTCGAATGCTGCCTGCATGACGCCGATGGCGCGCGCCGCGGTCTGGATCCGCCCGCCGGCAAATCCGGCCATCTGGAAGTAGAAGCCCTTGCCTTCGCCCTCCGGCCCGCCCACCAGGTTTTCGTCCGGAACGAAGACATGGTCGAAGAACAACTCGTAGGAATGCATCCCGCGATAGCCGATGGTCGCAATCGCCCGCCCCGTCAGCACACCGCCCTGCGCCTGGCGGAATTCGAAGTCGTGGCCGTCGTAGGAGTCCTTTTCCAGCAGGAACATGCTGAGCCCCTTGTGCGCCAGCGCGCGGTCGGGGTTGGAGCGGGCCAGTACCAGCAGCAGGCCGGCCTTGCCGGCCATGGTGCACCAGGTCTTGACGCCGTCGAGTATCCAGCCGCCATCGCACTTGGTCGCCTTGAGCCGGACCGCCGCGACATCGGAACCGGTATCCGGTTCGGTGACGGCGACGGCGCACAAGGGGTGGCCCATGGCGATTTGCGGCAACCACTTTTGCCTCTGCTCTTCGGTGCCGCCCTTGAGCAGGGAACGGCTGACGATCTCGGGACGGGTGATCAGGCTGCCCGCACCGCCCAGCGAGCCGCGCGACAGTTCCTCGGTGACCACGATCATGCCCATGTTGTCTTCATGATCGTCGCTCTGGATGCCGCCGTAGCGTTCGGGGATCGACAGGCCGAAGCAGCCCATTTCCGCCAGCGGTACGAGGATTTCCTTGGGGATCAGCCGGTCTTCCCGGTGGATCTCTTCCGCCAGGGGCATCACCACGTGGGTTGCCAGCTTGCGGAAGGATTCCTGCATCATCATGGCATCGTCGCCGAGCAGGTAGGCGCCGCTCGCGCCATTCAGCGCAACCACCTGCCGGCCCAGCGCTTCCAGATTGCCGGCATCGAGTTGCGCGCGGCAGAAGCCGGTCAGCGCGGATGCATCGAGCAGCGCGATATCGGCATCGTCCAGGCCGAAACTCTGCGGGCGCGCCGCCAGGCGATTGCGAATGTTCTGCAAGGCCTCGGCGCAAAACGCCAGCGTCATCCGCTCTTCCAGGCAGACGCCGTCGCCGGCAGCACCGCCGGCCGCGACCTTTCCGGCATAGTCCAGCGCAAACCGCGCCGTGGTCGATTCGGCGGCGCACCAGGCCAGGTCGAAGCTGGCCATCTGGTGCGCGTCGAGCTTGTCGCTCGAAACACCCTTGCCGCCGAGGCATTGCTGCTTGATCCAGAGCAGCGATTTCTTGACCAGCGCATCGGCTGCCGCCAGATGCTGCGATGCTTCCTGCATCCTGCTGTTGACTTTACTCATGGTTCATCCCTCAATCCATGGCCGATCGGCCGTTATTTGGCGGTCCGATTATTGACAATGCGCACGAACGAACGCGAGCGCAGTTCGTCCAGGGTGATTCCCGTGGCCAGAACCTCCTGCTCGGTAATCGCGCCGCAGGCCATTCCCCGCAGGAAGAAGTTCAGCAGGCCCTGGCCGGTCGCCGCATCGTCGAAGGTATTGCCCACCAGCGTGGCCTGGGCGGCCTTGTTGAGGAATGCGTTGAGCCGGGCAGAGGCATCCTGCAGCCCGCTGAGGAAGAAGGTATCCATCGCCGCGTAGCGCACCGGCAACTGCCCGGGATTCAGGTCCCAGCCCTGATAATAGCCATGGCGCAGCGAGTGCATGATGTTGTCGTAGTGCAGCTTCCAGGCGCCATGCACCACGATGCGGTTCTCGTCCATCTCCTGGGCGGTCAGCGCAACGTCCTTGGACGCCTTGTGGGGCCCGATTGGCATGCTGGTGGTCGCCCCGTCGCTGATGGTGATGCCGGTTCCGGCCAGGCTGACCTGCAACACATGGCGGGCGAAATCGCAGGCCGGATGGGTGTGCGTCTGGTGGGCGGCCGTGATGTTGCAAGAGGCCGTGTAGTCGTAGGTGCCGAAAATGGCCGAACGACAGCGCCCGCCGGCAGCCGCCACCAGCAGCGGAACCGTGTTTTCGCCCTTGTGATTGATGATCGACTGCGTGGTTTCGATCATGATTTCCATCTTCAGCGAACCCTTGGCAAAGCCCAGTTTGCCTTCGAGCTTTTCCAGGATCTTGACGAAGGTGGAAACCTGTCCCGGCGTGGTGACCTTGGGCAGCGTGACGATGAAGTTCTGCGGCAGCTTGCCGCCGGTCTTCTCGGCCAGACGCGTCAGGAAAATGTCCAGCGTGCGCATCGAGCGGACCTTGCACTCGTCGGAGAAGGTCTTCACCCGGATGCCGATGAATGGCGAGAGCAGGTTTTCGCTCATGCCCTTGGCAACTTCATCGGCGGCGGATACGGCATGGCCGTCTTCCTCGTCGTCGGGACGGTTGCCGTAGCCATCCTCGAAATCGATGCGGTTGTCCTCGATCGGCTCGGCTTGCAGCTTCGCCACCACGCGGTTGTATACGGTGTAGGCCAGCCAGGCGGCCTGCTTGGTGCCGCGCACCTGCTCCGGATTCTCTTCCAGCGCGCGGGTCAGGCTCGCCAGTTCGACCCGGTTGGTGGGCAGGGTCTCGGCGCGCGGCAAACCGAGGACGCGGGCAAAGACGCTGTAGCTGGGGGCATAGGTATCGAGGGTCTTCAGCGCAACTTCGCCCAGCTTGCCGGCAAACCCGGCCTTGAACAGATTGGCGCCCCCATACACCGTGTGAACCGGCTGCCGTTCCGAGGAATCCCCGGGATAGTGCGACTTGAAAGCCGTATTGAAATCGTGCAGTTCGCTGCAATAGGCATTCATTTCGTCAGGGGTCAGCGTGAGCTTCATGTATAGCCTCCGTAATTTTTGGAAAAATACACATTCATCATTAGCCTGCAAATCTTCCGCGGAAGACCGACCTCCGCTTGGGGTTCCTCAATCGCACACGGCTCGCCGACAGCTGACGGTGCAGGAGGCGTTATCAATACGATCGCAATCCGGCTGAAGCGAAATGACTTTTTTGCATTTTAGCTCTTGATGATGTTGCTCCGCAACATCGATAGAGGGCCTGCAAAGAAGTATTCAAGGGATTCGTCTGCGGAAGGAAATCGGCGCTTCCGGAACCGTTCGGAAAAGCCTCCGGATTTTGCACCCTGGGGCCATCGATGCGCGGTATGCTGCCCCGGTCGATCGTATCCATTGCACAAGGCCTGCCGATGACCGCCCACGTACATTCTGACCGCACAGACCACATCGCAACCCTCACGCTCGAAAATCCGGGCAAGCTCAACGCCATGACTGCCGCCATGTGGCAGGAACTGCTGCAGGCGGTGCTTCAGCTTGCGGCAGACGCGGACGTCCGGTGCGTGATCCTGCGTGGCGCGGGCGAGGTTTTCGCCGCCGGTGGCGACATAGAGGAACTGCGGGAAGCCCGCGCCACCGTAGACAGGGCGCTGGCCTACCACGAGGCGGTGGGGGAGGTGTTGCAGGCCATCCAGCGGCTTCCGCAGCCGACCATAGCGTCGATTCAGGGGCCATGTGCCGGAGCCGGACTGGAAATCGCCAGCGCCTGCGACCTGCGGATCGCCGGAGAATCAGCCCGTTTCGGCGCGCCCGTGATGAAGCTCGGGTTTTCCATGTACCCCGGCGAACTGGCCGGCTTGCTGGCGCTCGCCGGTCCTGCGCTGACCAGGGAAATCCTGTTGGAAGGCCGCTTGCTGACGGCCGCCGAGGCACTCGCCAAGGGACTGCTGACGCGCGTGGTGGCGGACGCCGAGGTTCACGCCGAAGCCATGGCGACCGCGCAACGGATCGCCGCGGGCGCGCCGCTGGTGGCGCGCTGGCACAAGCAGTGGATTGCGCGGCTGCAGGATCCCGCGCCGCTCAGCGACGCCGAAAAACGCGCCTCGTTCGCCTTCGTCGACAGCGCGGACTACGCCGAAGGCCTGGCAGCCTTCCTCGAAAAGCGACCGCCGCGTTTCAGCGGACGCTGATCCGGTGTCCGCCGTGGCGGGAGCGCCCCCCTAAAGCCTGCGCCACTCTATCTTCTTCAGGGTTCCAGACAGGCTGAAGTTGGCACGTCGCAGTTCCGAGGATAACTTCAGGTCTGCGGCGAATCGCCCGCGGACGTTCTTGTCTGCATCGACATCGACCGTGCCGTTGGCCGCCATGCCGCCCTGACCGAGACGCACCTGCCGGAACTGGGTCGCTCCGGCCTCATGCACAAAGCCTGCGCTGAGGTCGGTGAACTTGGTATCGCCGCGCTTCTCTCCCCCTTGCAGCAGGCTGCCGAGATCCACCCCCAGCAGGGTTCCCCTCGGGATGGCGAGCGTTCCCTCGAGGTGCGGAGCGGCGAAAAGCGTGGCCGCCTGCGGCGCCTGCATCGCATAGACCGCGTCCCCCGCTACCCTTCCGCCGTCCATCAGTTCTGGAATGAGCCGCGTGGTATCGATCTGCTTCGCGTTCAACTCGCCAGCAAGGCTCCAGCCCCCACCCCATTTGAGCCTGGCGGTGCCGCCGATAGTGCCGCCAAAGACGAATCCCTTGAATTCCGCCAGGGCAAGTCCGGCGGCGTCCGCTGTGCCCTTTGCAACGAAATCCTCCAGCACAAGCGTCGAGCCGAAAGGTACCTTGAACGACTTGGCGTTGATGTCCAACTGTACCGACTGGCCTTTCGGCGTCAGTTCGAGGCTGAACGTCTTGTCCTGCGCCTGAACGACAATGGTCTTCCAGCCGCCGTCCCCGTCGAACGCCAGTTTCGCGTCGAACGCGGACAGGACGAGGTTTTTCGATTCAAGAGTCGCGTTCAGCACGCTGACATTGTCAACTGCCACGTCCCGGATCGACGACTTGCCGAAAAGAATCCAGCCCAAGCCCTCTTCCGTGATGACCGGCGAGTCCAGTTCGAGCAACTTGAAGGCTTTCTTCTCGCTGTAAAGGTTGCCGAGGTCGCCCACGGCCTTGATCCCTGGGACCCGAATCTGCCCCTCTCCGCCTATCGAAACGCCCTCCAGCCGCAGATGGGGTTGCGGCACCAGCGCAAGGTGGATCGCCTTGATCTTTACCGGCTGCTGAAGCTGCGCCGCGGCGAGTTTCTCGAACTGCGGTATCTGCCCATCGAACGAGATCAGGTGAATCGCAACGAGGCCGGCCACCAGGAGCGACCCCAGTCCCAGCGCAAGCGCCTTGCCCCACTTCACCGGGTCTTTCGAAGCAGCCTTGCGACCTGACGATGCCGCCTCGGCGGTTGCCGGCTTGCCCGCCGCTGCTTCCTCCTCGCGCCTCGCCTTTTCTTCCGCCTCAAGCCATGCCTGTTCTTCCGCCAACAGGCGCGCCTGCACTTCGGCGCGCTGGCGGGCACGCTCTGCGGCCTCCCGGTCGGCATCTGTCTCGGCGGCCGCCTGCGCCTTGCCGCGGGCTTCTTCCTCGGCCTTGCGGCGAGCTTCCTCTTCGGCCTTGCGCCGCGATTCCTCGTCGACCTTGCGCCGGGCCTCCTCCTCGGCCTTGCGTCGGGCTTCGTCATCGGCCTTGCGGCGGGATTCCTCTTCGGCCTTGCGCCGGGATTCCTCCTCGGCCTTGCGGCGAGCTTCCTCTTCGGCCTTGCGGCGAGCTTCCTCTTCGGCCTTGCGGCGGGATTCCTCCTCGGCCTTGCGGCGAGCTTCCTCTTCGGCCTTGCGGCGGGCTTCCTCTTCGGCCTTACGCCCGGCCTCCTCCTCGGCCTTGCGCCGGGATTCCTCCTCGGCCTTGCGGCGAGCTTCCTCTTCGGCCTTGCGGCGGGCTTCCTCCTCGGCCTTGCGGCGGAATTCGTCCTCGGCCTTGCGGCGGATTTCGTCCTCGGCCTTGCGGCGGGCTTCGTCCTCGGCCAGTCGGCGCGACTGTGCTTCGGCTTCCTGCCGGGACCGTTCCTCGGCATCGCGCCTGGCCTGCTCTTCGCCCTGCGGCCCGCCGCTTTCGGCTTCCTGCGTCGATCGTTCCGCCTCCTCGCGCCGAGCCCTTATCTTGGCGCGCAGTGCCTGCGCCTTGCGCGCGGACTCATCGTCCGATTCGTCGGTGCCGCTTTGCTGCTGCTGCAACGACCGGGAAGCGGCGATCGACCCCGCCGAGTTGCGGATGTAGTCTTCCGCGACGAGGGCAACCAGGGCCTCGTCGAGTTCTGCGGCCGAGATATTCCCGTGCGCAGTCCGCAGGGCTTCGATCGGCGTTCTGCCGTCGATCGCTTTCAGGATATCGTGCGACTTGCGGGCGAGTCTCTGGGGTGTCGCGGCCGCCGCCTGGTTACCCCTGGCTGTCCTGGCGTAGATGGTGGTCTTATTCACGGTGTCTCGATTGGCAGTTTCGATTTTGGTCGGCGAACGGGCTTTCGGCGTTTGCAACATTGTTAAGGTAACACTTTTGGCCGGCACTGGCTGGACGGCCAGGAAGGGCATCAGACCGCCAGTGACTGAACTCCGCTCAAGCCAAGGCGGAGAATCCCGGCAACCAGCAAGGCCACGCCAACCGACAGCGATACGGAAAACAACGCTTCCCTGCGTCCGATCGTCTTGAGCATCACGGCGAAGGTGGAGACGCAGGGAATGTAGAAGGTGAGGAACAACAGCAGGGTCACGATCTGTACCGGGTCGAGCAGGTTGCCGATTTCCTGCGTCCCCAGCGCCTGGTAGATCATCAGCAGCGAGAGTTCCTTGCGCAACACGCCGAACAGCAGCGGCACGCCCAGCACCAGCGGCAGGCCAAGCCACCAGACGGTGACCGGCATCAACAGGGTATTGATCAGACTGTCGGCGCCGACATGATTGAGCAGCGCCAGCACCACGCTGCCACCCACCAGCAAAGGCGTCACGATGGTCAGGATGTCGCTGGTGCGAGCCCAGGTCTCGGCCAGCAGTTTCCGCCAGGTTGGCAGTGCATAGGCCGGGATTTCCTGCACCTGGCCGGGGCCGAGCTCGCGATCGGCGCGCGACAGCAGGCGCCCCATGACGGCAATGACGATCACCGTCAGCGCAAAGATGCCGAGCACGCCCGTGGCGCCGAGGTACTTGCCGGCGATGGCGAGGATGATGGCGGAACGCGCCGAGCAGGGTACGAAGGTGATCAGCACCGAAGCAATCACGCGTTCGCGGCCGCTGGTCGCCTTGGCCGCACCGGAAATGGCCGGAACGTTGCAGCCCAGTCCGAGCAGGAAGGGCACGGCCACGCCGCCGTGCAGACCGATCTGGTGGAAACCGCGATCGACGACGAAGGCGATGCGCTGCATCAGCCCCGCCTCTTCCAGTGTCACCAGCAGCATCACCAGCGGAACCATGTAGGGCACCACGATGCCGACCAGGCCGATCAAGCCGTCGAGCACCGCACGAGCGACCACGCCGCCAGTGCCCTGCGGCTGCCAGTCCGCGACCGCCTCCGCCAGGCGGGCCGTGGTCATTGAATCGATCCAGCCGCTGATCTCGAACACCACGAACAGCACTGCGGCGAACACCGCGAGGCTGCCGATCAGGCCCCACTGCGGGTGCAGGAACAATTCGTCCAGCCAGTAGCGCCAGCCGCGCCCGTCAGCCGGTGATCCCATGCGCGACGCGGCCTCGACCAGGGTTGCGGCGCGGTGGTGCCGGTCGGCATGCAGTTCCTCCGCCAGGGGTCGCGGCAAACCCAGCCCGGCCGCTTCACGCAGAGCCTGGAACTCCGGCAGCAGCAACGGGAAATGCTGCTCGAGTTCGCCCTCGATAAAGCGGTCGTCGCCCGCGAACTGCGTCACCAGCAGCGGATGCGGCAGGCGAAACGCCGCGTGGATTTCGGGACGATTCATCGCCGCGGCAAGCGTGCGCAGGCTCTCGGCAATATGCCGGCTAGGCTGTTGCGGCAAGGGGCAGGTCTGCTCGCGGGCCGCCGTCACCGCGGCGCCGAACAGTTGTGCAATGCCCTGCCCCATCAGGGCCACCGTCGGTACCACCGGCATGCCCAGCAGGTCCTGCAAGGCCTTGATGTTGATGTAGAGGCCCTTCTTCACGGCCTCGTCCATGCGATTCAGCGCGAGCACAATCGGCCGGCCGATCTGGCTCAGTTCCAGAGTCAGTTCCAGGTGACTTTGCAGACTGGTGGCATCGACCACCTGGATGATCAGGTCGGGCGGCGCGAAGGGTGCGGGAGGACCCGATGCTTCATGCACCGAGACCGGCGGACGATCATCGCCCCAGAGCAGGTACTTCAGGGCCGAAAGGTCGTCGCCCGCCAGATGATGCAGCGAATGGATGCTCGGCAGGTCGACCAGACTGGCTTCATCGAGGCCGATCTGCACCGTGCACTCGCGATACACCCGTTGCGTACCGGTCAATGCTCCCCGCTGCGGCGCAGTACTCGACACCGCGTCGAACAGCGTGGTCTTGCCGCTGCCCGGCAGGCCGACCAGCGCGATGCGCAGGCGCCGTTCGCCGCGAAACAGCGGAGTACGCAAGGGAATGGCGGTTTCGGTGAAACGGATCGTGGGATCCATCGAGCGCCGGGCTTACAGCCGGTATTCGAGCTGCAGCCTCGACTGCAGCCGCTTGGCCTGCTTGAAGGCCGCTTTCAGCATCTGCCGATCGAGTTCGTTCAACTCGTCCGGCGCGATGCGATTCGCCGCGCCGGGCAGCGCGTCGGCGCTCTGGTTGCGCAGACGCAGCATCTGGATGAAGAAAAAGCCGTCGATCACTGCATTGACGTCGTCGCCGCCCAGCTTGCCTTGTTCGGCGGCCGCCCGCAGCCGTGCCGCGGTGCTGCTGTGGGGAATGCCGTGCGCCAGCGCGATGATGCGCGCGGCATCGACGAAGGGACGCGTGCCGAAGCCCTTGAGGTCGAGCGTGTGCGGGAACTCCGGATTGTTGTCAAAAACGAAATCGCGGATCATGCCCAGCGGCGGCGTTGCGCGCACCGCGTTCTCGGCCATCAGGCGCAGGAATATCCTGGCACTGCCGGTACGGTCGAGCAGCCACTTGCGCAATGCCTTGGCCAGGGCTTCGTTGCCGTACAGCGCGCGGAAATCGAAGAAGATGCTGGCATTGAGCAGCGCTTCCGGCTCGGGCAGCCGTATCCACTGGGTAAATCGCTCCTGCCACTCTTCATTGGTCAGGCACCACAGCGGATTGCCGGCCATGATGTTGCCCTTGCACAGCGGGAAGCCGCAACGCGCCAGGCCTTCGTTCACCTCGCGGGCAAAGTCGAGGAAGCGCAACTGCAGCGCATCGCGATCGGCGAAGTCGGGACAGACGAAGATGATCCCGTTGTCCTGGTCGGTGCTGAAGGTCTGCTCGTCGCGCCCCTCCGAGCCAAAGGCCAGCCAGGCCCAGTCGAGGCCGTAGAGGTCGTGCCGCGCCAGCGTGATCTCGATAACGCGGCGCGTCAGCCCGTCGTTGAGCCCTGAAATGAACTGCGTCAGCTTTTCCGCGCTGACGCCCTGGCTCATCATGTTGAGGCACAAACGACGCACGTCGCCGGCCGCCCGGCTCACGCCATCGGTGTCGGCCGCCGCCTCGATCACCTTGCGGATGTTGCGCAGGCCCACGCGCGCCATGGCGAACAGTACGCGCTCGGAAATCACCCCCGCCGCGCGCTCTTCGGCATCGACAATCACCAGGTGGCGAATGCCAAGCGTCGCCATCGCCAGCATGGCGTCATACATCGTGGCGTGGTCGGAAATGGTCGCCGGCGAAGTGGTCATCACCTCCTCGACAGGCGCCGTGTCCGGGTAGCGCGGAATCACCACCCGGCGCAGGGTATCGGTCTGCGTGAATATGCCAACCGGTTTGTGCAGCTCGTCGGCCACGACCACCGAACCGACCTTGGCGCGCACCATCGACTCCATCGCCTCGCGAATCGACAACTGTGGTCGCACCAGGACCATCGTCTGGCGCGGCAAGGCTGATATCTGGGTGTTGAGCGCCTGCTGCTCGGCGTTGCGCTGTCCGAACTGGAGTTCGATTTGCCGCCAGGCGTCGTCGAGCCTGCCGGCGAGATGGTCGAGGACGAACAGATTGAATTCCGGACTGGCAGGCAGCAAGGCAAGGAAGTCGGCAGCGGGGAGGCGCCAGACCTTGGTGTCGCCAACCGCGGCATACACGTTGATCGCCTGGCGCTTCGCCGCCACCGCCGTCAGCGGGAACATTTTCCCCGGTTCCAGCTCGTCCAGTGGTTTGTCGGTGAGGTGGGTATCGACCGCCAGCCGCACACCCACCTTGCCCGATTGAATGATGAAGAGATCCGGCCGCGCGTCGCCGGGGGTAACGATGGAGGCTCCGTCGGCCGCGGCAACCGGGGTCAACCGTGCCGCCAGCCCCTCCAGCGCCAGCGCACCCATGTCCCTGAAGGGCAAGTGCCTGCGCAGAAAGTCGAGCAGTTCGTCGGGGGATTCAGAGGCGGCCATCATTGCGTTTCCTTGATTCAGGTCTGGACATGGAAGCGGGTTCTCAGGCTTTGCTGGAGCTTGCGCGCCTGGCGCAGGATTTCGAGCAGAACACGGCGGTCGAACTCGTTGAGGCGATCCGGATCAAGCTGGTTGCCCGGCATTTGGCCGTCCAGACTGTGGCCGGCCTGCAGCGCGAGTCGAATGCCTTGCAGGGCATGGAAAGCATGAACCGATGCCGCAGCGTCTGCGGGCGCCATGAAACCCTCTGCCGCCGCCCTGCGCAGTCGGGGCGCGGTGCCCGTTTCGGCGATGCCGGCGCCGAGCGCCAGGATGCGGGCGGCATCGACGAAGATGCGCGAACCGAACTTCTTCAGGTCGATCGCGCCGCCCGAATCGGCCTCGGTAACGAAATCGCGCACGCGTCCCAGCGGCGGCGACGCGGCCAGCGCATTGACCGTCATCATGCGCAGAAAAATCTCGTTGCCGCGGGTAAGCTCCGACAAGGCGTGGCGCAACTGGGCAGCCAGTTCCATGTCGCCGGACAGCGGCGAGAAATCGAAGAATATCGCGGCGTTGAGCAGTGCCTCCGGTTCCGGTGTGCGCACCCAGGTGGCGAAATTCTCCAGCCACTCGGACAGCGAAAGGCACCAGCGCGGGTTGCCCGCCATGATCTCGCCGTCGCACAGGGGAAAGCCGCATTCGGCCAGTGCCTGATTCGCAGCCCGGGCAAAGGGAAGGAACAGCTCGCGCAACTGCCGCGCTTCCCCGTCGTCGAGCGCGGAAAACAGCAGTCCATTGTCCTGATCCGTGGTCAAGGTCTGCTCCAGGCGCCCTTCCGAACCGAGGCCAAGCCAGCACCAGCGTGCGGGAGGCAGACGAAAGCGACGTTGCAGCAATGCCAGCACCCTCCTGGCAATGGCGTCGTTGAGCAGCGACAGGGCGCGCGTCACCAGCCCCGGGCCCGCTTCCTCATGCTGGAATACCACTGCCAACTGGCGCACCTCGGCGGCACATGCCACCAGGGTGGCGATATCCGGCGCGCCGACTATCCGGGCCAAAGCTCGGGCGATGGCGCCTGCCTGCGGCAGTATCTCGCGATCGGTGGTCATGAAGTCAATACTGTATGCGGGAAAAATAGGTCTTCTGCGCGGCATCGAGCGCCTGGCGCAGCGTGACGATACCCATGTCCGCCAGCAGCGGAATCATCTTGAGGAACACCTCGCCCGTCACATAGGCGTCGCCCAGCGCGGTGTGCCGACCGACGACCTTGATCCCGAGCCGGGCAGCGAGGCTTTCAAGCTGGTGCGACTCCTGGTTGGGATGAATCACCGCCGACAGCAGCAGCGTGTCGAGCACCGGCTGGGTGAAACGCACGCCGATGCTGTCCTCCTTGAGTTGCAGAAAGCGCATGTCGAACGCCGCGTTGTGCGCCACCAGAACGGTCTCGGCGCAGAACTCGTGAAACGCCGGAAGCACGGCATCGAGTCGCGGCTGGCCGCTCAGCATGGCTTCGGTGATGCCGTGAATCAGGATGCCATCGGGATTGAGCGGGATGTCCGGATCGACGAGCTGATCGAATATCTCCTGCCGCAGCAGGCGATTGTTCACTATGCGCACCGCGCCGAGCTGGATGATCTCATCGCCGGCGGAGGGCTTCAGCCCGGTGGTTTCGGTATCGATTACCGAATACGCGAGTTCGGTCAGCTTGCGATCCAGGTCGATGCCGGAGCCCTCGGGGTCGCGCGCGGCAAACAGGTCGAAATCGTAATACTCGGGACGCCCGTCGCCGCTCGACTGGGGCCTCTGATCGGCTGCTAGCACATCGGCCATTACCGCCGCCGGCAACACGATGCGGAAGAAGGCCCGGTGCGCGGCCTTTTCACGCTGGTACCAGATTTCTCCGCCATGGCGGTCGATCACGTCGCGCAAGGTCAGCGGACTGGTCTCGGCGCCGACCGTCATCGGCTCCAGCTCCCAGGTGTAGAGAGTCTCCGAAGACACCGGCGTACCGGACCAGATCAGGTCGACGAAGACCATCGTGCCTTCGGCCGACAGGCGCAGGCGCAACTCGCGAATGGCATAGTGATCCTGCAGCCGCGATGCGAGGAAGGTAATGGCCTGGATCAGGGCAAAGCTGTCAACCCGCATCCACAGGTTGGCATCCTGATCCTCGTTCTTGATCGGCAGATGCAGCCGGTCTTCGATGCGCCGCGCCGCGGCGGTGAGGATATCGATCGCCAGCACGTCTTCGAGCGGCCAGCGGGTCTTGAGCGAATCGGCAAAGCGGCTCATGGTGGCTTCCAGACGCGCGCTCATCGCCGAGGCTTCGTCAGCGATGACGCGCGTGAAGCGCTCGCGATAGTCGGCCTCCATCTCCGGCGAATCGATCAGCGTCTCGACTGCCGCGCGGATGTTGCCCAGCGCCGCGCGGTTGCCGTCGGTGAGCGATTGCAAAGCCTGATCGCGCTCGGCGTCGCGCTCGAAATTGCGGGTAATGTTCTCCAGGGTCAGCACGTAGCCGGTGACCTCCACCACGGCTCCCATCGACGCCTCGGCAGCTATTTGCTGGACAGGCGCAGCCTGGCCACTGACTTTATCGCCCCCTTTCCCGGAAAGGGGGGCGGAGGCGGGGTTTCGCAAAGCACTGCTTTGCGCCGCCGTAGCCGGGCCGCTGTGCAAAGCGGCCCGTGGATCGGGGGGATTGTCCTCACTTTTCGCCAGAATGGCGCCGGCGCGAAGCACCGGCGCCATCTGTGCCCTGAGCAACTGTCCGTCGCGGGTCGCGGTAATGAAGTTGGCCGTCGGCTCGGCGCTGCCCTTGCGCAGTCTCTGCTGAATGGCTTCCAGCGAATAGGTGATCTGTCCGCGCTCGAGGATGGAAAAGATCGAGCGGCCAAGGCCGATCAGGGCGCCGCCGCTCATCGACGTCGGCCCCTGCGCGAGAGACTTGAACTGCAGCCGTGCGCGGCTGTTGTAGAGCAGGATGCGGCCGTCCAGATTGCATACCACCACGCCCAGCGCAAGCTCCGACATCAGCGCGGCGAGACGGTTCTTTTCCTCCTCGACCGTGGCCTTGGCTTGCCTGATCTGTTCCTCGACATCGTTCAACAACTCGTCGCGCTGCTGCGCCAGGTCGTTCGCCGCACGCGCCAGTTCGCGCACTTCGGGAGGGCCTTCCGGCGCAACGCGGAAGTTGCGATTGGCGCCGAGCATCAGGCGCAAGGTCTCGGCCATGCGCAACAAGCCGTGCACATATTGCCGAAACAGGCCGCGCAACAGCAGCAGGCCGCCGAGGAAAGCCAGCAGGGTAATCACGCCGCCGAGCGGCAAACGCGGCACGAGGAGGTCGGCGAATGCGCTGCGCTCGGCCGGCCGGGCATCGGCAAACAGCAACACGCCGGTAAGGGCGAAGGGGCCGGTCATCAGCAGCCCGAGCACGCAGCCGGCAAGGATGAAACGAAGCTTTACGTTCATGCCAGCAGCGATTTGATCTGGAGCACGAGGTCCTTGGTCGAGAATGGCTTGGTGACATAGGCATCGGCGCCCAGCGCCAGCCCCTTGGCGATTTCCGTCTCGCGCCCCTTGGCGGTGAGCATGACGATTTTCACCCCCGCCAGCGCCGGCATGGTACGCAAGGCCTGGCAGACCTCGAAGCCGGATTTCTTCGGCATCATCACGTCAAGCAGGATCAGGTCGGGGACGAATTCTGCAGCCTGCAGCAAGGCCGCTTCACCGTCGGTCGCCACAGCGATCTGGAAGCCTTCCTTCTTCATCAGGTATTCAAGCGAAATGACGATATTGGGTTCATCATCGACAATCAGTATGCGGTGGCTCACGGCTCTCCTCCTGGCGACCTGTTATATGTTCAGCCCGGCCCGGGGAGCTTATCCCCGGGCGGGAGTGCGCCATTATCGCCCGCCTGCCGCGGCAGTGTGAAAACAAAGCGCGCACCGGCGCCCGGGGTGCTTTCCACCCAAAGGCGGCCCTTCAAGTACTCGATGATCTGGCGGCTGATAGGCAAACCGAGGCCGGTACCCTGCGGCTTGTCGGTCAGCACGTCGGCGGTACCCGCGCCCTGGCGGAACTTGTCAAAAATTACCTCCTGATCCTCGGCATGGATGCCGGGGCCGTTGTCGGCAACGCTGACCAGCACTTCGTTCGCCGTACCGCCGGCGCCGACTTTCACCCGGCCGCTCTGCGCCGGGACGAACTTGAGTGCGTTCGACAGCAGGTTGACCATCACCTGCATCAGGCGGTCGCGGTCCGCCATCACGCTGAGTCCGGTCGCGCATCCGTCAAGCTCCAGGGCAACGCGTTTCTCGGCGAAAAGCGCGGTCAGCGAATCCGCCGCCTCATGGATCACTTCGGCGACATCCACGGCCGTCACCGTCCACTCGGCGCGACCGGATTCCAGCTTGGCCAGATCGAGTATCTGGTTGATCAGGCGCGACAGACGCACCGTCTCGCTGACGATGATGCCGAGAAAGCGCGAGCGCTGTGCCAGATCGGTCCTTGGATCCTCGTGCAGCATCTCGGAGAAGGCGCGGATCGAGGTCAGCGGCGTGCGCAGTTCATGCGTGACGGTGGAAATGAAATCGTCCTTCATGCGGTCCAGTTCGAGCAGTCGAGCATTCGCTTCGCGCAGTTCCGCCGTGGCACGGCGCAGTTCGAGGGACTTCTGTTCCAGTTCGTGCGAATAGGCACGTATCTGCGACGCTTCGTCGAGGATGTTCATCACCTCGTCGATGCCCAGCGGTTCCTCGGTAACCACCGACGCCACCATCGCGCGCGCCGACGCCGAGCCGATGGCGCCCGCCAGCAGCGTTTCGGCGAAGCTCACCAGGCGGGTGTCGGCGGGAAGTTCCTGGATCGACTTCAAACCGCGTTGCCGCGCATGACGCGCAAAGGCTTCCTGCGCCCGCTCGCTGCCCAGAAAGCGACCCGCCAGCGGCAGCAGGTCGGCGACGCCGGCGCCGCCCCGCCAGCCGGAAATGCCGGCCGCTTCGGCGCCGCCGACGAACAGGGTCGCCTGCCGCGCCTCGCGCACGTTCGGCACGCGCTTGAGCGACACGCCGATATAGGCACCGAGATTGGCGAGCATGCTCCACACCAGGCAATGCGTGATCTCGTCGAGCCCCGACAAACCAAGCAGGCGTTGCGGGTGCAACAGTTCGATGCCGAACAATCCCTGCGCGATGAAACCATCCGGCAGCCAGCCCGATTTGGCGAAGGACGGCAGCAACAGGGTATAGGTCCACAGCACAAATCCCGCGGCCAGTCCGGCCAGCGCACCCTCCCGGGTGCCCCCCTTCCAGAACAGGCCGCCGATCACCACCGGCGCGAACTGCGCGACCGCGGCGAAGGAGATCAGGCCGATCGACACCAGCGCATAGGCTTCGCCCGCGACGCGAAAATACAGATAGCCCAGGCCGAGGATGATCGCGATCGCCCAGCGCCGGATGTCCAGCAGCAGGCCCGAAAGGTCGGCGCGCGTCGCCAGCCCCAGCATCGGCAGGCGCAACAGCGCCGGCATCACCAGGTCGTTGCAAACCATGGTCGACAGGGCGATGGTTTCGACGATCACCATGCCGGTAGCCGCCGACAGCCCGCCGATATACACGAACAGCGCCAGCGCCTCCTGGTGGTGGGCCATCGGCAGCGTCAGTACGAAGGTATCGGCATCGACTCCGCCGCCGGGAAAATGCAGCAAGCCGGCCAGCGCCACGGGAAGCACGAAAAGATTGATCAACAGCAGGTAGAGCGGGAACATCCATACCGCGCGGCGCACATGGTTGACATCGACGTTTTCCACTACCGCGATCTGGAACTGGCGCGGCAGCAGCAGCGAGGCGAACAGGGAAAGGAAGATCAGGGTCCCCCAGGCGCCATAGGCGGCCGGAGAGTCGGCGCTGGCGAGACGGCCCGCGACTTGGGGCACTGCCGCCGCCTGCGCGAAAATGTCGCCGACGCCGTTGTTGATGCCCCAGACGACGAAGGCGCCCACCGCCAGAAAGGCGACCAGCTTGACCACGGATTCGACGGCGATGGCGGCGACCATTCCTTCGTGGCGTTCGGTGGCGTCGAGGTGGCGGGTGCCGAACAGGATGGTAAAGGCCGCCAGGATCATCGCCACATACAGCGCGCTGTCTTGCAGCAGGGGCACCGCGCCGGCCTTGGCCGGCATGACAATCTCGGGATAACTGGCAAGGATCGCGAAGCTGTTGGATACCGCCTTGAGTTGCAGGGCGATATACGGAATCACGCCGATCACGGCGATGACCGTCACCAGTCCGCCGAGCAGTTGGCTCTTGCCGTAGCGCGAGGCGACGAAGTCCGCAATCGAGGTTATGCGATTGGCCTTGGCGACCCGGATCATCTTCTGCAGGATGAATCCGGCCAGCGCAAACAGCAGGGTCGGACCCAGGTAGATCGGCAGGAAGCCGATGCCGCTGGCCGCCGCGCGGCCAACGCTGCCGTAGAAGGTCCACGTCGTGCAATACACCCCGAGCGAGAGCGCATACACCACCGGGTTGGCGATCAGGGAACGCCCCTCGTCGGCGCGCCGGTCGGCATGCCAGGCGATGGCAAACAGGATGCCCAGGTACCCGAAGGAAGCCAGGACGATGACCCAGCCTTGCAGCATCACGCCCCCGCAGGGCCGCCCCAAGGCGGCGTGAAGTCATCAGCGAGGACGTCGCAAAGCGACGGAACCGTGGTCACCCCTTTCCTTGGGGCGTAGGCGGGAATTCGCGGAGCACTGCTCCGCGCCGCCGCAGCCGGTCGGCTGTGCAAAGCCGACCGTGGGGCGCGGGTTGGGGGATAGGCCCACATCTCAGTCGCTCCGCCGTTCAACGACCCATGCCATGAGGCCAATCAGCGCCAGCCAGGATCCCATCAGCCACGCGTACAGCGGCGGCAGGCCGAAAAAGCTTCCGCTGCGGCTGACCACCGAGAGCAAGGGATAGTTGAAGACGATGCAGCCGATCAGAAACAAGAACGCCAGTCGCTGCGCTACGAGTCGGGAGCGAATCATGTACTCACCTCCACATCCCACCAGCGGATACGGTCCGCGGCAAACGCCGGGGACCTGTCCCAGGATACCGTCCCCGCCCAAAGGGGCAGGAACAAAAAAGGCGCCCGTCTATCGATGGGCGCCTCTTCCCCGTCCTGTGCTCCGGTCTCAGGCGTTGTGCTTCAACTGATCCAGGATCCCCGGGTTTTCCAGCGTCGAGACATCCTGGGTGATGTCCTCGCCCTTGGCCAGGCTGCGCAGCAGGCGGCGCATGATCTTGCCGGAACGCGTCTTCGGCAGGTTCTCGCCGAAACGGATGTCCTTGGGCTTGGCGATCGGTCCGATTTCCTTGCCGACCCAGTTGCGCAGTTCGTTGGCGATCTTCTTGGCTTCTTCGTCCGAGGGACGCGCCTGCTTGAGCACAACGAAGGCGCAGATCGCCTCGCCGGCCAGGTCATCGGGACGACCCACCACAGCGGCTTCCGCCACCAGCGGGTTGGATACCAGCGCCGATTCGATTTCCATGGTGCCCATGCGGTGCCCGGACACGTTCAGCACATCATCGATGCGGCCCATGATGGTGAAATAACCGGTCTTGGCGTCGCGCACCGCGCCATCGCCGGCCAGATACACGTTGCCGCCGAAATCCACCGGGAAGTAGGACTTCTTGTAGCGTTCCGGATCGCCGTAGATGGTGCGGATCATGCCCGGCCAGGGCTTCTTGACAACCAGGAAGCCGCCCTTGCCCCATTCGACGTCATTGCCTGTTTCGTCGACGATGGCGGCCTGGATGCCGGGGAAAGGCAGCGTGCAGGAACCCGGCACCAGCGGCGTCACGCCCGGCAGCGGGGTGATCATGTGGCCGCCCGTCTCGGTCTGCCAGAAGGTGTCCACGATCGGGCAGCGCGACCCGCCGATGTTGGTGTAGTACCACATCCATGCTTCCGGATTGATCGGCTCGCCCACCGACCCGAGCAGGCGCAGGGAGCTCAGGTCGTAGTTCTTCGGGTGCGTGGTCGGCGTGGTTTCGCTGGCCTTGATCAAGGAACGAATGGCCGTCGGCGCCGTGTAGAAAATACTGACCTTGTGGGTCTGGATGGTCTTCCAGAAACGTCCGGCATCGGGATAGGTCGGCACGCCTTCGAACACCACCTCGGTAGCGCCGCAGGCCAGCGGGCCGTAGGCGATGTAAGTATGCCCGGTCACCCAGCCGATGTCGGCGGTGCACCAGAAGATGTCGTCCGGCTTGATGTCGAAGGTCCACTTCATGGTGACGATGGCATGCAGCAGATAGCCGCCGGAACTGTGCTGCACACCCTTCGGCTTGCCGGTGGAGCCCGAGGTATACAGCAGGAACAGCGGATGTTCCGCGCCAACCCACTCGGGTTCGCAGACGTCCGACTGGCCGGCGATGACGTCGCTCCACCACTTGTCGCGGCCGGCAACCATGTTGCACGGGCCGCCGGTGCGCTTGAAGACGATGATGGTCTTGATCGACTCGCAGCCGCCCATGGCGATGCCGTCGTCGACTGCCGGCTTCAGCGGAATGTTCTTGCCGCCGCGGCACTGCTCGTCGGAAGTGATCACGGCAACCGCGCCGGCATCCTGGATGCGTTCCTGCACGCTCTTTGCCGAGAAGCCGCCGAACACCACGGAATGCACGGCGCCGATACGGGCGCAGGCCTGCATGGCGACCACGCCTTCGACCGACATCGGCATGTAGATCAGGACGCGATCGCCCTTCTTGATGCCCTGCGCGCGCAGCGCGTTGGCAAACCGCGATACCTGGGCCAGCAGTTCCTTGTAGGTCACCTTGGTCGACTTGCCGCCGTCCGCCTCAAAAATGATCGCGACCTTGTCGCCGAGGCCTGCCTCGATGTTGCGATCGAGGCAGTTGTAGGAGACGTTCAGCGTGCCGTCGGCGAACCACTGATAGAAAGGCGCCTTGGAATCGTCCAGCGACTTGGTGAAGGGCTGCTTCCAGGTGATGTGTTCCTTCGCCAAACGCGCCCAGTAGCCGGCGTAATCCTGGTCGGCCTCCTTGCACAGAGCCTCGTAGGCCGCCATTCCCGATATCGTGGCCTTCCTGACCACGGCGTCCGATGGGGGAAATACACGGGTTTCCGTACCAACTGATTCGATGCTTGACATTGACACCTCTCCTCTCGCCTGTAACCGGATGAAATCCGGATGATTAAGATTTTTTGCTGCCTTGACCAGGCCCGCCGCCGGGCAGCCTCGCTTCGCGCCGAGACGGGAAACCGCTGCCGGTGATGGCTGTGCCGGCCAATTCTAGTGAATTTCAGTCCTTCCGGGTTAACCCCAAAAGGCCCTGCACGCGGCTTGCCCGACGCCATGGCGCCAGCCGCCGGCTCCTGGGTTAATATTGCCGCCCCGCCCTCTTGTTGCCCGCCATGAACCGACTGATCAAACCGATGGAGGTTTTCATCTTCTGGAGCCGCTGGCTGCAGGCCCCGCTGTATCTCGGGCTGATCGTCGCGCAGGGCGTCTATGTGTTCCAGTTCATGCACGAACTGGCCCATCTGGTGACCAAGGCGGGAACGCTGACTGAGTCCGAGATCATGCTCATCGTGCTGGGGCTGATCGACGTGGTGATGATCGCCAACCTGCTGATCATGGTCATCATCGGCGGTTACGAAACCTTCGTTTCCCGGCTCGACCTGGAAGGGCATCCCGACCAGCCGGAGTGGCTCTCGCACGTCAATGCCGGCGTGCTCAAGGTCAAGCTGGCCATCGCCCTCATCAGCATTTCCTCGATCCACCTGCTGCGCACCTTCATCAATGCCGCGCACGTCGAAGACCGCGTCATCGTCGCGCAGGTCGCCATCCACATCGCCTTCCTGTTTTCAGCCATCGCCATCGCCTACACGGACAAGGTCATGATGCAGACCCTGGCGGCGGGCCAATCCAGCCAACACTAGAACGGAGCTTCCATGACCACCATCCGCCAGGACGATTTCATCCAGTCCATCGCCGACGCCTTCCAGTTCATCAGCTACTACCATCCGCTCGACTACATACAAGCCCTCGGCGCGGCCTACGAGCGCGAAGAGTCACCCGCGGCCAAGGACGCGATTGCGCAGATCCTGACCAACAGCCGCATGTCGGCCGAGGGCCATCGCCCCATCTGCCAGGACACGGGCATTGCGCTGGTGTTCCTCAAGGTCGGCATGCAGGTGCAGTGGGATGCCACGCTCTCGGTGCAGGAAATGGTCAATGAAGGCGTGCGCCGCGCCTACGGCAACGTCGACAACCCCCTGCGCGCCTCGGTGCTGGCCGACCCTGCCGGCACGCGCAAGAACACCAAGGACAATACGCCGGCGGTGGTGCACTACGAAATCGTGCCCGGCCATCATCTCGAAGTCATCTGTGCCGCCAAGGGCGGCGGCTCGGAGGCGAAAGCCAAGTTCGCCATGCTCAATCCCTCGGACGACCTCGTCGATTGGATCCTCAAGACGGTGCCGACCATGGGCGCCGGCTGGTGCCCGCCCGGCATCCTCGGGGTCGGCATCGGCGGCACGCCGGAAAAGGCCATGCTGCTGGCCAAGGAGGCCATCATGGCGCCGGTGGACATCCATGACTTGAAGGCCCGCGGCGCGAAGACCAGGGCCGAGGAACTGCGCCTCGAACTCTACGAAAAGGTCAATGCCCTGGGCATCGGCGCGCAGGGTCTGGGCGGCCTGACCACGGTGCTCGACGTCAAGGTGCTCGACTACCCGACGCACGCCGCCAACCTGCCCGTCGCGCTGATCCCCAATTGCGCCGCGACGCGCCACATCCATTTCCATCTCGACGGCTCCGGCCCCGCGCACTTGCAGCCCCCCCGCCTCGAAGACTGGCCCAAGGTCACCTGGCAGGCCGATGCCGCCACGGCCACCCGCGTCGACCTGAACAGCCTGACCAAGGCGCAGGTCGCCGCCTGGAAGCCGGGGCAGAAACTGCTGATCAACGGCAAGATGCTGACCGGCCGCGACGCCGCCCACAAGCGCATCGCCGACATGCTGGCGAAGGGCGAGAAGTTGCCGGTCGACTTCACCAACCGCGTCATCTACTACGTCGGGCCGGTGGATCCGGTGAGGGACGAAGTGGTCGGCCCCGCCGGCCCCACCACCGCGACGCGGATGGACAAGTTCACCCGCATGATGCTGGAAAAGACCGGCCTGATCTCGATGATTGGCAAGTCCGAGCGCGGCCCGGTGGCGATCGAGGCGATCAAGGACAACCAGTCGGCCTACCTGATGGCCGTCGGCGGCGCCGCCTACCTGGTCGCCAAGGCGATCAAGTCGGCCAGGGTGGTGGGCTTCGCCGACCTCGGCATGGAAGCCATCTACGAGTTCGATGTCAAGGACATGCCGGTCACAGTCGCGGTCGATTCCCTGGGCACCTCGGTGCACATCACCGGGCCGAAGGAATGGCAGGCGAAGATCGGCAAGATTCCGGTCAAGGCGGCTTGATCGCCTGAAAGGCCGGGAAGGAAGCTTCTCTCAATTGCCCAAGGGATGTTGTTCGAGGCCGCAGACATTTGGCATCGTTTGTTCCGCCGGCTTGCGCCGTGTGCCCACAAGAGCCGATCGGGATCCGCCCCGCCGACAGCAATACAGCGATAGTCGTCACAGGCGGAGCTTGAATGGAAAGGTTCCGAGCAACTGCCTATTGAGTTCTCCCGCCTTTCGGGCGGGTGAAATTCGATTCGGGGTCAGCAGACCGCAATCGGGCTGTTGCTGTCGTAGCGATTGCAAACTCCAGTGGCCGTTCCTGGCCGCCTGGGTCAGTCAGCCAACATCAGCCTTCGGCAGCCGGAATTCCATCGGCCATCCATTTGGCCAGCGCCGATGCGAGGTCAAGCTTGTTGATTGGTTTGGTCAAGACGGCATCCATTCCAGCCGCAAGGCAGTTCTGACGGTCTTCCTCAAAAGCGCCGGCAGTCAAGGCCAGGATGGGGATACGCGGCTGGCGTGCTTCGTCTTCCCACACCCTGATATGCCTGGTCGCCTCAAGGCCACCCATCACGGGCATCTGGACATCCATCAATATGAGGTTGGGGTGCAGGCCGGCCTTGATCGCTTCGACGGCCTCCTGACCATTCCCAAAAACGCTGGTCCGAAATTGCAATTTCTCAAGGATTGCGACAATTACCTTCTGGTTGACCGGATTGTCTTCGACTATCAAAATGTGCCGAGAGCGATTGCCTTCGCTGTCGGCCACCTCGGGCAATTCGACGTCACGGACTGCCTGCCGACTCTCCGCACCTTCGTGCTGAATTCCGACTCGAACGTTGAACCAGAACGTTGATCCCGATCCTTGCGTGCTTTCGACGCCTATCTCGCCGCCCATTCGGTTGACCAGACCGCGCGCGATGGCCAGTCCGAGACCAGTGCCGCCAAAACGGCGCGTTACCGTCGCATCGAGTTGCGAAAACGGCTGAAACAGGAGATGTTTGCGCTCGGGCGGAATGCCTGGACCCTGGTCCTTCACGTGAAAGGACAACTGCGCATCGGTGGCGGTGCCGCCGATTTCCTCGCCCCAGACCTCTATACGCCCTCCATCGGAGAATTTGATGGCATTGGAGACGAGGTTTGACAGCACCTGCCGCAAGCGCGTCGAATCACCCAGATATCGCCGTGCCGGGTCATTGCGCCAAGTCGATTCAAGGACGATCCCTTTGGCCCTGCTGGATTTTGAGAACAGGTCGTCAATTTCGTGAAGCAGCTGCGCGGGCGAAAAGACTACCTGCTCAATTTCCACCTTGCCGGCCTCCACCTTCGACAGGTCCAGAATGTCGTTGAGGATGGTGAGAAGCGTGTTTCCGGAATTGTAGATTGTGCGGGAAAAATCGATGCGGTCTTCCTTGCTGACATCCTCGTCCATGAGAAGTTGTGCCATCCCCAGCACACCGTTCATTGGTGTCCGGATCTCATGTGACATGGTCGCCAGAAACGCCGATTTGGCGGTGTTGGCCGCTTCCGCTGCCTGCAGCGCATCCCTCAGGCTCTTTTCCTGTTCCTCCAGGCGTCTGGTGTGCGCCACTTCTCTGGAATGAGCCCGCGCAAGGCGAAACAGGAGTCCGGAAAAAATCAGCAGCGCAATCAGCACCAATGAGGCAGCGAAGATTGTTTGGCGTCGCCATCCGGCCAGGTAATCATCGGTCGCAACGCCCACGATGAAATAGAAGGGGTAATCAGGCACCCGTCTAAAGGCAAAAAGGCGTTCGATACCGTCGGTAGCGGCCTCATAGCGCTGAACGCCTTGGGTTTCTCCCTTCTCTATCGAAGTCTGAATCGGGTGGACGACAGGCTGGTTTGTGAGGCTGGGGTCCTCGGGCCTTCGCAGTACCAGCCGACTGTCAGTACGACGAATGGTAATCAGTCCCCTCGGACCGATGTCGAGAGACTCGAAAAGCCTGGAATAACTGGCCAGATCGAGCACTGCAATAACCGCGCCGAGGAACTTTCCAGACGGGCTGCGAATACCTCTTCCCAGGACAATGACTGTCTGGCCAGTGAAGCGGGAGACCTGGACATCGGAATAGACCAGTCCAGCGTCGGCCTTGTCTCGCATTGTCCTGAAGTAGGGGCGGTCGGCCAGGTTTGCAAAATTCTTGACGGGATCGGAGGTGTAGAGCAAATTGCCTTCCGAATCAATAATGCGGAACGCGGAGATTTCCGGAAACTTCGTCCGTCGCGTTGCAAGAAGTTCGTTGAGTTCGGTCTCGAACTTGCCGCGCGCCGCGACCTGAAGCGTTTCTTGGCGGGCCGAATTGGCCAGATTTTCTAGCGTTGCATCGGTGCGCCGAAGCGTCGCATCGAGGCGTTGCTGAAGCACCCAGGCGAGATTCTCCACAGTGCTTCGCGCGTTCTGTGTTTGCAGCTCGTAGCCGTTCCAGACTTGATGGCCGACGAATCCGATCGCCAAAAGAATTGCTGAGGAATAGGCGACGAGGATTCGTTTGGGGGATGGCATGGTCAGGTTCAGTTTCCCGGAAGGGTCGCGAGCAACGACCTCTTCATGCGGCCATTGTAACCCGCCCCCGCCGTGGCAATGCCGCCGTCAAGCGGTCCGCCACACGCTAAACTGGCGGCCATGAATCCTTCGTTCGCTTCGAACCTGGTGCTCCGTCCTGCTCCCGCCGCCGTGCCACCAGTGCCAGCGCGGTACATCCCTTCGGCAACGTTCACATCATGATCGGCGTCTTCGATTCCGGCCTGGGCGGGCTTTCGGTGCTCGCGGCGCTGGTCGACACCCTGCCCCGGGCCGACTTCAGCTATTACGCCGACACGGCCCATGTCCCCTACGGCAGCAAGAGCGAGGCACAGATCCAGTGCCGCGTGCTGGCCATCGGCGAACATCTGGCCAGCCACGGGTGCGGCCTGCTGGTGGTGGCCTGCAACACCGCAACTGCCGCCGCCGTGCAGGCCCTGCGCGCCGCCCATCCCGGCATCCCGGTGGTCGGCGTCGAACCGGGCATCAAGCCGGCGGCGCGGGAGACGCAAAGCGGCCGCATCGCGGTGCTGACGACAGAGGCCACCGCCGGCAGCCAGCGCCTGCGGCAGTTGATCCGCGACCATGCGGGTGACGTCGAGGTCTTCGTCGAGCCCTGCCCCGGTTGGGCCACGCATGTCGAGACGCTGCGGCTGGACGATCCGGCGCTCGCCGCCGACGTGCGCGCCCGCATCGAACCGCTGCTGAACCAGGGCGTCGACCGCATCGTCCTGGGCTGCACGCACTACAGCTTTCTGGTGCCGTTGCTGAATCAAATCGTCGGCGCACGCGCCCAACTGGTGGATGTGGCCGATGCCGTGGCGAGGCAGACGCAACGCCTGGCCGGAGGACTGGAGAACGGCTCGGGCCGGCTGCACCTGCACGCCTCGGCCCATCCGGAACGCCTGCATGCCGCGCTACCGCGCCTGCATCTGGGACGCCTCGCGACACGGGTCATCTGACTTGCGCATCGCCGTCCTCTCCGACATCCATGGCAACCTCGCCGCGTTGCAAGCGGTGGTCGAGGATTTCGAGCGGCGCGGCGTCGACACCGTGGTCAATCTCGGCGACAGCCTCTCCGGGCCGCTGCTGCCCAGGGAAACCGCGCAATTCCTGATGGCGCAGGACTGGGTGCATCTGGCCGGCAACCACGAGCGGCAGATCCTGACGCTGCGGCCGCAAGCCTGCGACCCGTCGGACGCCTATGCCCGCGCGCAACTGGGCAGCGCGGAGCTGGAATGGATCGCCGCGCTGCGCCCCAGTCATGCCTGGAGCGACGAGGTGCTGCTGTGCCACGGCACGCCCGCCAGCGATGCCGAATACTTCCTGGAGTCGGTGGTACCGGGGCGCCTGCGCGCGGCAAGCGCCGAGGAAATCAGCTCGCGTCTTGGCGCCACCCGTGCTGACGTCATCGTCTGCGGTCACACCCATGTGCCGCGCATGGTCCGCACGGCAAATGGCCAGATGCTGGCGAACCCCGGCAGCGTCGGCCAGCCTGCCTACGATGACGACCAACCCGTCTACCACGCGGTGGAAAGCGGTGCACCCGACGCCCGCTATGCCATCATCGAAGCGCGCGCCGGCAGTTGGAGCGCGCAACTGATCGCCGTGCCCTACGATCACGACAGCATGGCGGCGCTGGCGCGCCGGCACGGACGCCCGGACTGGGAACACATCCTGCGTTTCGGCTACGTCCCGCCACCGGCAACGACGCCTCGCGCCGTTGCCGTTTGATTGCAGGATTTCGCCGATTGCGCACGGCCCCGATTGCCGCGCGAATCGGCGCCCGATCAACCTGGCTTGCCTGTGGCTTCCCTCGGCGCCGCGCCGAAGGCCACCACCCGGTCGCGTCCCTCGGCCTTCGCCCGATAGAGCGCCTTGTCCGCGCATTTGAGCAGCGCTTCGCCCGCATCGGCATGCTGCGGCGTCGTTGCGACACCAATCGATACCGTTGTCCGGATGCTCTTTTCGCCGTACGGCACGGTGGTCTCCTGAAACATCTTCAGCAACTGCCCGGCGCGTTCCAGGGCGATATCCAGCGGCATTTTCGGCAACACCAGCAGAAATTCCTCGCCGCCGTAGCGACAGACAATGTCCTCTGTTCGCGCATGCTCCAGCAGCAGTCTGCCAAAAGCCCGCAAGACATCGTCGCCGGCCTGGTGTCCATACTCATCGTTCACCATCTTGAAGTGATCGACATCGATCATCAGCATGGTCAGTGGCGCAGCTTCCCGCCGGCAGCGTGCCAGTTCGCGTTCCAGGGTGCCCTCCAGATAGCGTCGATTGAAGAGGCCGGTGAGGGAATCGCGATTGGCCTGTTCGCGGAGCTTTTCCTGAAGGTCATCGATTTTTTCGATTTGGCTGTGCAAGGCGGCGTTGGCCTCTTCGAGCGTCATCCTCTGACGATCCAGCGTGGACTGGACTTGATGCAGTTGCCGCGCGTAGCTGAAGGACTCGATGCCGATCAACGACAGGTAGACGGCCAGGGCGATAATCGCAAACAGCGTCACCAGGCCGTCGGTATCCGTCGAAACATGGAAGGCGATCACGGCGGTCGATGCCAGCGCGCCGCTGGCGAATGCCAGGAGCCCGATCAAAATCCCCTGCAGCCCGCCCGTCATGGCATGGTTCATCAGGATGGTCAGGAACAGGGCGACGCTGATCCACAAGGGAAACCCGAGGCCCGCGACCCAGGCGCCCAGCGTCACGGAATCGATGACCACGTTCCCGGCTTCGCTGCGCTTCGGATTCCTGGCGGTTCTTGAATGCCAGTACAGCAAATGCGGATAGATCAGGAATTGCAGGACGAACAGCGTCCAGATACCCAAGCCGTAGCCCTTCGGCCACATGTGCAGGCCAATCGGCACGCAGGCCAGGGCAAAGGCCAGCATCCGAATCCGGTACCGCCCGTCGACCACCCGGCGGTACGCACCGGCGTTGTCCGTCATGATTGGTTTCGCATTCTGAATCTCATCGCTTTCGCGGGCGCCGTTCTCGCGCAACGCATGGTTCTCAGCGCCGCTCGGCACGAATCACGCCAGGCACCTCATGCAGCAAGGATAGCACCCTCTTGAGCGCCGCGGCGCCCGACAGTTCGACGGTAAACCCCATGTGCGCCAGGCCGGCCCGCGATTGCGTCTTGACCGCGGTAACGTTGATCTTCTCGCGCGACAGGATGTCCGAGATGTCCCTCAGCAGCCCCTGCCGGTCGCCGGCGTCGACCAGCAGGTCGACCGGGTAAGCCGTGGCGGACTGATCGCTCCATTGTTCGCCCCACTGCGTGCCGATCACCCGCTCGGGATTGCGTGCCGCCATGTTGCGAAAATTGATGCATTCGACACGATGGATCGAGATTCCCTTGCCGCGGGTGACGAAGCCGATGATCGCGTCCGGCGGCATCGGCTTGCAGCACGTCCCGGTCTGCGTCAGCAGCTTGTCCACGCCGACCACCAGAATCCTGCTGTCGCCGGCGCGGCTCTTGCGCGTCTGGATTTCCGGCTCGGGCGGCAAGGCTTCCGCCCCGCCGCGCAAGGCCACGTCGATCGCCCGCATGCCGACCTCGCCGCGCGCCGCGGCCAGAAACAGCGCCTCGGCGCTCTTCAGCCCGAGCTTGGCCGCCAATTCGTCGAGATTGGCCTGGCTCTGCCCCTGGCGTTGCAACTCGCGGGTGACCAGGTTGCGCCCCTGTGCCAGCAGTTCGGCTTCGTCCTGCGCCGCGAACCATTGCTTGACCTTCGACCGCGCGCGGGAACTCGCCAGGTAGCCCTGCTGCGGATTCAGCCAGTCGCGCGAGGGTCCGCCGCTCCTGGCGGCCACGACCTCCACCCGCTGCCCGTTCTTCAGGGGCGTATTGAGCGGCGCCATGTGGCCGTCGATCTTTGCGCCGCGGCAGCGGTGACCCAGATCCGTATGCAGGCGATAGGCGAAATCCAGCGCGGTGGCACCGCGCGGCAGGTCGATCACCTTGTCCTGCGGCGTCAGCACATAAACCGTGTCGTCCAGCGCGGCGCGCTTGAACTGCTGCACCCATTCGGCGGAATCGGCAATTTCATCGCGCCACGACAACAGTTGCCGCAGCCAGGAAATCTTGTCTTCGTAGGCGCCGCCGGCCTTCGCCGAACTGCCCGATTCCTTGTAACGCCAGTGGGCGGCGACGCCGAGCTCGGCATGCTGGTGCATCTCGCGGGTGCGAATCTGCACCTCCAGCGAACGGCCATCTTCGACCTCGACGGCGGTGTGCAGCGAACGATAGAGGTTGCCCTTGGGATGCGAAATGTAATCGTCGAATTCGCCGTGGATCGGCTGCCACAGGTGATGAACGATGCCCAGCGCGGTGTAGCAGTCCCTGATTTCATCGACGATGATGCGCACCGCGCGCACGTCGTACACCTTTGCGAAGTCGATCTCCTTGCCGCGCATCTTGTTCCAGATGCTGAAGATGTGTTTCGGCCGCCCATGGACTTCGGCGCGAACGCCGACGGCGGACAGCTCGGCCTGCAGGCGGCTCACCGCTTCCGTGATGAAGCCCTCGCGCTCCGAGCGCTTTTCGTCGAGCAAGGCGGCAATGCGCTTGTACGTTTCCGCTTCGAGATAGCGAAAGGACAGGTCTTCGAGCTCCCACTTCACATGCCAGATGCCGAGGCGGTTGGCCAGCGGCGCGTAGATCAGCAGGCTTTCGCGCGCCATTTCCTCGCGCTGGGCGCCGGGCCGGTCGTTGAAGAAGCGCAGGGTCTGCACCCGGCTGGCCAGCCGCAGCAGCACCACGCGAATGTCATCGACCATCGCCAGCAGCATCTTGCGCAGGATCTCGGTCTGCGCCTTGACCTCGGCCACGCCTTCGCCGACGCCCGCCGCGGCAAGCGTCAGCGGGCGCAGGCTGCCCAGGCGGTGCAGCCCCGCCACCAGGCCCGCCACCGTGTCGCCATGGCCGGCTTTCAGGCGCTCGCCGCAATCCTCCACATGCTTGGTTGCGGCAAACAGCAAGGCGGCGATGCGCGCGTCGACATCGAGGCCGAGCGAGGCTACGATCAAGGCCATGCCCAGGGCGTGCTGCAGGATGGACTCGCCGGTGCCGAGCAACTTCTCGCCGTAGGCCTCGCGCGCCAGCGCCAGCGCCGCGGCGGCGCGGGTTGCTTCCGCATCTGTCAGGCCGAGGCACAGCCGCGACAGTGCATCGGCTTCGCCGTTCGACTGCTGGAGGGAATGCACCACGGAGACCATGGCGAATTATCCCATGGGGCGCATAATCGCCGGTCGATGAAAAAGCTGCCGCATGTCTCTCCCTACCTGCTGCTGACCCTCGCCAACCTGTTCTGGGCCGGCAACTGGATCGTCAGTCGCGCCTTTCGCGGCGAACTGCCGCCGGTCGCGCTGTCGTTCTGGCGCTGGATGGTGGCGCTGCTGTGCCTGCTGACGATATCCCTGCCCCACGTGCGTCGGGACTGGCCGCAACTGCGCGCCGACTGGCGCTGGCTGCTGTTCTTCGGCGCACTGGGCACCGGCGGCTACAACCTGCTGGTGTACGGCGGCCTGCAATACACCACCGCGATCAACGGCACGCTGCTGAACTCCTTCATACCGATCATGATCGTGCTGATTTCCTGGCTGCTGCAGGGCAAGCGCCTGCACGGCCGCGAGACAGCGGGCATCCTGATCTCCTTCGTTGGCGTGCTGGCCATCGTCGCCCATGGCGAGCTGCAGCGCCTGCGCGACCTGGTGCTGAATGTCGGCGACCTCTGGATCCTGGCGTCGGTGCTGACCTGGTCGGCCTATACCCTGTTGCTGTCGCACCGGCCGCCGGTGCATCCGCTGGCCTTCCTCACCGCGATCAGCGTCACCGGGCTGGTCTTCCTCTTCCCTTTCTACGTATGGGAAATGGCCCAGGGCCGCCACGTAATACCGACGCCGGGAGCGATCGGGGCCATCGTCTATACCGGCGTATTTCCCGCCTTTCTCGGCTACATCCTGTGGAACCGGGGCGTCGCCGAAGTCGGGCCGGCGCGCGCCGGGCTCTTCATGCATCTGGTGCCGGCCTTCGGCATCGTGCTGTCGATGATCTTTCTCGACGAGCGACCTGCCCTGTACCACGCCATCGGCATCGGCCTGATCCTTGCCGGAATCTGGCTCACCACGCGACAGGCCAAATGATCGGCAAGCTCCTTGCCTGGTGGCGCCGGCGCCGGGCAGATCGGCTCGACATTCCCCCCGCGCTGTGGGACGGGGTCGAGGCAGGCCTGCCCTTTCTCGGCCACCTTGCGCCCGACGAGCGCGCCCGCCTGCGCCAACTGGCCCGCGAGCTGATCGCCGAAAAACAGTGGAGCGGCGCGCAGGGGCTGCAACTGACGCCGCGCATCCAGTTGACCATTGCGCTCCAGGCCTGTCTGCCGATCCTGCACCTCGGTCTCGACTGGTATGCCGGCTGGGTCGGCATCGTGGTCTATCCGGGCGACTTCCTGATCCCGCGCAGCATCGTCGACCAGGACGGCGTGGTGCACGAATTCGACGACGACGTGCTGGGCGAGGCCTGGTACGGCGGGCCGGTACTGATCTCCTGGTTCGATGACGCGGACGACAGCGGCGGCATCAATGTCGTGATCCACGAGTTCGCCCACAAGCTGGACATGAAGAGCGGCGCCGCCGACGGCCTGCCGCCGATGCATGCCGGGATGTCGCGGCAGCGCTGGAGCGACGTGATGAACACGGCATTCAACGACTTCCAGCGCCGCGTCGATCGCGGCGAAGACACCCCCCTCGATCCCTATGGCGCCGAACTGCCCACCGAGTTCTTCGCCGTCGCCAGCGAAGCCTTCTTCGAACATCCGGAACTGCTCAAGGGCGAGTACCCGGAGGTTTTCGAGCAGTTCAAGCTGTTCTACCGGCAGGATCCGTCCACACCATCCTGCGCCAGCCGGATTCCGGAAAACTGCCAGCACGCTGCAGCCGGAAAAAAATTGCGGTAGCTGGCGCGCGAGTGGCCGGCCGGCGTGGCACACGAGCTGCCGCGCAGGACGTATTGATTGACCATGAACTTGCCGTTGTATTCGCCGACGGCCCCCGGCCCGGCGCGAAAACCGGGATAGGGCGCATAGCTCGACGACGTCCATTGCCAAACCTCGCCGAATAGTTGCGTCAGCCCTTCGTCCCGGGCCGCATTCGGGTGCAAGACGCCGCTCCGGGCGGAATCACTGCCCGGCGCAAGACAAGTCGCCGCATGTTCCCACTCCGCCTCGCCGGGCAGGCGCGCGCCGGCCCAGTGCGCGTAGGCGTCCGCCTCGTAGTAGGAGACATGCACCACCGGCTGCTGCGGGTCGAGGGCGCGCAGGCCGCCCAGGGTAAACTCCTGCCAGCCGGAATCGTCGCGCCGCCAGTAAAGCGGCTGCTCTCGCCCCGCGCGCCAGTCCCATCCTTCGGCAAGCCAGTGCGCCGGCTCGGCATAGCCTCCGGCGGCGATGAAGGCCGCGTATTCGCCGTTGGTGACGAGGCGCGAGGCCAGCCGATAGGCTTGCAGATAAACGCGGTGGCGCGGGGTTTCATTGTCGTAGCGGAAGCCGTCGCCGGCGTGGCCGATCTCGCTCAAGCCACCGGCGAAATCGTGCCAGGCGAGCGCCGGCGCCTGGCGCGTGGCGGCCGCAGCGCTGCCGTAGGCCGGGCACAGCGGATTCAGCGACAGCAGGTGCTTGATGTCCGTCAGCAGCAGTTCCTGGTGCTGCTGTTCGTGATGCAGGCCGAGTTCCACGAGCCCGCGCGTCGCCGGGTCGGCGGCGCCGTCCGCCAGCAGCGCCAGCATCCGGCGATCGACGTCGGCGCGATAGTCGATGACCACATCGAGGCCGGGACGAGTCAGCAGCCCGCGCTGCGCACGCGGATGCTTGTCGCCGACGAGGTTGTAATAGGAATTGAACAGGACGCGAAAGGCCGGATGAAAGGGCCTGAAGCGCGACTCGCGCGGCTCCAGGATGAAGGTCTCGAAAAACCAGGTGGTATGTCCGAGGTGCCATTTCGCCGGGCTGGCATCCGGCATCGACTGCACGCAGCAGTCCTCGGCCGAGAGTGGCGCCACCAGTGCCAGGCTGCGGGCGCGCACCGCGCGGTAGGTTTCGGGAAGTTCGCTTGCCTGCATCTCGGTTGCTCCGCCAGGGAGGGGCTGCAAAATGATTCCCGCGTTCAATATCAGGTGGCTTCTAGCGCAATGAAGCCCTTGGCGCCGACCGGTCCTGGTCTGCCCGCCAGCGTCGATACAACCATATGACAGCCCCCAGCATCAGGAAGACGCCGATGCCGCGCGTGATGCCGGCGATGCGGCCATCCAGGTGAAGAACTCCCCAGCGGCCGAAGATCTCGGCCCAGTCGTGGTCTCCATTGCCCACCAGGGGCAGGTCCTGGGCGCGCGCGTCGGCCATGTAGCGGGCGATGTTGAACAGGTTCTCGCCGAGCCAGACCAGGGACGCCGCCACGCCGCTGGCATTGGCCGCGCGATGGAAATGCGCGGCGGCGGCAAGCGGAAAAACAAGCTGAAACAAGGTACCGCCATAGACCGTCGCCCGTGCGCTGAGAATTCCGACCAGCGGGTGACCCGCTTCATGCAATGCAAGGTTTGCACTGTCGAGCAGCGGCACCCAGCCCTGGTCCCCAAACCAGTGGAAACCCAGGCAGACGAGGGCAAACGCCAGCACCGCCAATACTCCGCCCAGCGGCACCCGGGCTTCGTCGGGGATCACGTCCCGATTTCGCTCGTATTGCCGGAGGGAGTTCACCATGAGGAGTGCATCGCGCTAGCTGTGCGCACCGCGAACCGACTGCTCCAGTTCGGTGAATGCCTCGCCGACATAGTCGCTCAACTTATCCAGGTCGGGCAACTCGTCGGTTGCGATCAAGCCGAAGAAAAGCTGTCCGGCATAGCTGAACAGCGTGATATTGAGCAGGTTGCTCGGCGGCAAGGTGCTGATCGGATGCAACTCCTCCATCCGCGCACCCTTGAGGTAGAGATACTCCTTCGGTCCGGGCACGTTGGACACCAGGGTATTGCCCATCGGCGGCGTGCGCTCGCTCAGGTGCAGCATTTCGGCGATCTGCGCGACCAGGCTGGTGATGATGGTATAGGACTCGATCGCCTCCGGCGCCACGCTGTCCATCATGGTCCTGACATTGCGCAGGGAAAAGCCGATGTTGCGCAAACGGACGTAGGGATCGTCGGTCGGCGGCGACAGTTCGACCTGGATGATGCCGAGCTTGTTGCCCGCCGCCTTGTCGCCCTCCTGCCGCAGATTGACCGGCATCTGTATCGTGATCGGCCGCTTCAGCTTGACTCCCTGCTCCTGGAGATAGCGATGCAGAGCGCCATCGAGGCAAGTCAGGGCCACATGATTGAGCGTCGACCGGGTACTGGAACGGATCCAATTGACGCGCTCCATCGATACCGCGGCAGAGGCGAACTGGCGACCCGAGGTGACCTGCCCCGTCAGCGGCGTGTGCGCGCTGTTGACGAAAGGCAAGGCGATGGCATTCTTGGTGAGCTTCACGCTTTCCAGCAGCAGCATCGCGGCCAGACGCCCGATGCCGAGAACGTGCCTGCCGGTCGTTGTTACCGACTTCCAGGCTGATTGCAGCATCTCCTGCTTCATGCGGGCCCGTCGACTCGCGCCGTGGACGTGCCTGACCGCCCATACCGGCCGCAGTTCCCGATCGTCGGCGGACTCGGCGAGGCCTTGCGCAGTCCAGCGCACCATGGTCACCCCATCCGCGCAGGCGTGGTGCATCTTCTGGTAAATCGCAAAGCGCCCTTCGCTCACGCCATCGATGACATGAACCTCCCACAGCGGACGCGACCGGTCGAGCATCGGCGTATGCAGGGCGGATACCAGCCGATACAGCTCGGCCCGGTCGTTCTCGCCGGCCGCCAGCTTGTGGTAGAAGACGTGCTGGGTCAGGTCTATCTCATGGCAGGTCTGCCAGCATGGCATCGCGGTGAGCGAAAACTTGATCACGCGGTTGAACGGCGCCTCGACCTCGGTGAATGTCAGCAGCTCCCTGTATATCGTCTTGGCGAAGCCCGCCGCAGCCCTGGGCGGCCGCTTGCAGATCAGCAGCCCGCCGACATGCTTGGGACTCGCCTGCGATTCGGCAATGAAAAAGCCGAAGTCCAGCAAGGATAGCTTTTCCATCATTCCTCCTTTGGCTGCTGCACTGTAGTCATACCCCCCGCCCTGTGCGGATCGAGGCTGACACAGACCGAAGTATCCACACTATCGAGGGATTTCGTCAAACCGCCGCTGCCCGCACTGCAAGCAGGGGAGGAGTTGGCCATGGCGCCATCGGCTTGGCTGAGCTGTAGAGCCCTGCCCGGCCTGCGGTTCGTGGTTTGCCGCTGCTGTCGTGCAAGGCTATCATTCTGTTGTGAACCAACCAACGGGGCCGATATGGGAACACTGAGTATTCCGCTTTCGAGCGAGGATGAGGCCGTATTGCATGGCATCGCTGCAGTCAATCACGTCACCGACAGCGAAGCCGCTGCCGCTGGCCTGCATGCCTATCTGAAATTCGAGTCTGAACAGATCGCCGGGATTCGCGCGGGCCTGGACGCCGCCGACCGTGGCGAATTTGTGCCGGACGCCGAAATGGCCGCCTTCTTCGCCCGACATGGCGCGGAGAATTGATGCGCCTGCGCTGGACGCCGCCCGCCAGAGATCGCCTGGCGGAGATACATGACTAAATCGCCCGAGACAGTCCAGCCGCTGCTCGCCGCGTTATTGAGCAAGTCCGCAAGGATGCCGACCTGCTCAAGGACAATCCGGGCATGGGCAGGCCGGGACGAGTCGAAGGCACCCGGGAACTGGTTGTGAGTCGCTACCCCTACATCATCGTTTATCGCAGTGCGGCACCCGATGAAGTTCATGTCGCCGCCGTGATTCATTCGGCCAGGCTTTGGCCTGAGCAGATTGCGTGACCACCGGCAGGAAAATGCACCGCGCCAACGAAAGCGCTGCAAACCCGGCAATGAAGCGGAATGGACGCGAATGACGTCACCGAAAAATACCGCCAAGACGACACCCGCCGGCGCGGGTGGCGGTACTTCCACTACAGACCATCGCCCCGCCCCGCCAGCGCCAACTTTCAACGGCTATGCGAATTCAATGCGATGCTGGCCCTTCTCTTACGTTGAAGGTCATTTCTGCATTTTGCAAGTCGCCAGTATTGGCGAATTCCGGCATTGTCCCTTTGTTCAGCAAGGCCCGGCGCCACTTCGAGAATTGCTGTTATGGATGGCGGACGGCACTGGCTGGTTCGCATTGATAGCCGACGTTGGGGCTTCGCGGATCACTGACTCCTCCGTGCCCGATGCCGTCACATGACACACGCAAGTCTTCGGGCCGCTTTCGAGCCTTGGATTCAACCGGTCGATGCAACAGATTGGCTGAATCGTTCAGCAGGCGTTTGGTAGTTTAGTGTTTTCCTTGGACGGCCATTCAAACTCCTAGCCACGGCATTTAGTTGTGCTTGCGAATAGC